>Ga0268356_10023_pt1 | contig 18512 bp, 19 predicted proteins | sample BioMet10_FD_194415 | JGI IMG/M metagenome (GOLD analysis project Ga0268356, IMG submission 194415) | Sewage microbial communities from Oakland, California, United States - Biofuel 10 (PacBio Assembly) | ecosystem: Engineered > Wastewater > Sewage > Unclassified | place: USA: California | collected...
GATTAAATCCGGTTTCGTACAGGTAACACATTTTCCGCAAATAAAATAAGTGTCTGTGGTAATATCACTTATATTCCCATGGTTATTATTCTGATACTGCACAGCTTTTAACGTAGTATTTACCGAAATGACAATCGGATCGGTGTATAACGTACCATAATCAGCCGTCGGATCAGAGCCATCGGTTGTGTATCGTATGGAAAAATTACCCGAACTTCCATTAATGGTAACCGTTTGTGCCGATGCGTAAGTTCCTCCGGGAGGATCAAATGTAGGAGCTCCAATATTTGCAAATGCATTTCCCGAAAGCAGCAAAATCGCCATCAAGGCGATAATTATGCTATTAAAGCGTATAAATATCCTTTTCATGATAACTAATTTTACTTACTAAAAGTATAACTAATAACTGTTTTTGACAGTTGGCAAGTGATATCCTGTCCATTATAAAGCAAATGAATGGATTTTTTCGTAGGAAGGCAAGGTCAGATTTACGCTGTATGGTACATTTTTTACCAAAAAAGCCTTGTGATAAACGGTTCCGCTGGCAGAAGCGATTCGCAGAGTGTGATTGGAACTACCTGTAACCGTAAATTGATAATCTTTAGTGGTTTTCCAATCAAAATTTTTGCTGATTACCAATTGATCCATAGTTGTAGGACTTGGATCAACCACCGGCTGGATTGTTTCCTTTCTACAGGATGCAAAAATCATGATTCCTAAGATGAGTAAAAAAGTAAACCTTTTCATGATAAATTATTTTAAGTGTATTAACCATACTTCAATTCCCGTGCCATTCCATAATACCGTTTATATTTGCTTAATTTATAGTACATTATCATAACTGCTATTTAATCAAAAAAACCGTAACCGGGATTACTTTTCCATATTGGGACACTTTTGATTGTGTTTTATCCTGTTTTCAGCTATTGATTTGTATATTTTAACACATTATCATTAACATAATCCAGTTTTATTCCAGCCCGCCGGAACATTTCTTCCGATTCTTTTCCTGCATGATATTTATACTGACAAACCACTCTGACTATACCACAATTGATAATCAGCATGGCACAGGTACGGCACGGAGTCATACGACAATACAGCGTTGCTCCTTCCAAAGCAATACCTAATTTGGCTGCCTGGCAAATGGCATTTTGTTCGGCATGAACCGTGCGGACACAATGATTACTCGAATTTCCTTCTTCATCGGTAACCTGTCGCATGAGATGTCCTACCTCATCACAATGAGGCAGTCCGGTGGGAGACCCCACATAGCCGGTAACCAAAATTTGCCGGTTGCGGGCAATCACGCAGCCACTTCTGCCTCTATCGCAGGTAGCCCGCTTGGCAATCGTATTGGCTACTTCCATGAAATATTCATCCCAGGTAGGACGGACGTATGGTTTTGGATTTTCTTCTGACATGAGACAACTATTTTTGATTTATGATTTTTTGCAGGATTGTTTCTACTTGTGCATACAGGTCTTCCCTATTTCCATTGTTGGTGAAAATAAAATCGGCCATGGCGATACATTTTTTCAGATTCTGATGGTTGGGATCGGTAGTTTCAAACTCGCGTTTTTCGTTGGATATGAATATCTCAAAACTAACATTGTCGGTTTCGGATTTGCGGATTGTAATACGCTGGTAACGAATTTCAGGATTGGCATCCACCGCAAAAAGATAAAAATTGCTTTTTTTGCCGGAGGGATACTATTTCGCCCGGAGTGCGTATACTTTCAATCACACAATTTTTCCCTTTTTCTTTAGCCAACAGATATAGCTGATCGGTAATGTATGAAGGCGAATGCAAGGCTCGTAGCTCATTGGCTACCGAAGTCATGCTGTCGCGATTCACGGGTAAATTTCTCCGTTTGATTTCTTCCGTCAGGTAAGCCCTGACCGAATAATGATGATAACCTTTGTTTTTAACAAGGTAATCAACAATAGTTCCTTTGCCCGCACCAAGTGTTCCTGTAATTCCAATTATTATCATTGGTCAAAAGTACAAAATTCTGATTATACATTTTACAAAATAAAATAACAGGAGCCTCCGTTATTTTCATGTATTTTTGCCGATAATTTTACCCGCCCTAAAAGAAATTTAGGGCTATAGCTATTTATCTCATTGAAGACGCCCGATTTAATTCAGTTTTACCGTCAGGATGAACGGATCCGGAAACTAATCATTCATCTACGCGAAAAAGAAAAATGCCGCATCCAGCTTTGCGGGCTTAGCGGTTCGTCGAAGGCATTGCTTTCATCAGCAGTATTTGAAGAAGAACAGGGTGTGCAAGTATTTGTAATCCCCGAAAAAGAAACTGCTGCCTATTTTTTCAACGATCTCGAAAATATTTTCGGCGAAAACGAATTGGTATTCCATAAAAAAAATGTGCTGTTTTATCCAACATCCTACAAACGGCCCTATGAGATAGAAAAAATTGACAACACCAATGTACTACTTCGTACCGAAGTACTGAAAAGAATTGCAAGCCATAATAAAGGCGTTATCATTGTTACCTACCCCGAAGCGCTGAGTGAAAAGGTTATCACTCAGAAATTCCTTCAGAAAAACACGCTAAAATTACAAACAGGCGAAAACCTTTCGTTGAATTTTATAGAAGACCTGCTTTCTGAATATCGGTTCGAACGAGTTGATTTTGTGGTAGAACCCGGACAATATGCCGTCAGAGGAGGAATTGTCGACGTATTTTCGTTTACCAACGATTATCCATACCGCATCGAATTTTTTGGGCGATGAAGTGGAAACTATACGTTCCTTTAATCCCGAAAGCCAGCTTTCTATCGATAAGCTCGATCATATTACCATTGTACCTAATGTTCAGGACAGGATGCTCAGGGAAAACCGGCAGACATTTGCCGAATATATCCCTAAAGATGCGGTCTGGTGGTTCGACGATCTGCAACTGACCAGCCACCGTCTCGATTCCGAATTTGAAAAAGCACAAAAAGCCTATCAGTCGCTGAAAAATGAAATCAGCCATCTGCCACCCGAAGATTTATTTATCACCGGGGAAAAACTCAATGATCAGATTACCGGCTTTTCCTGTGTAGAGTTTGGGAAGAAATCTTTCCCCGACAATACTCTCGTTCTTACATTCGACACCCAACCGCAACCTTCGTTCAATAAAAATTTTGAACTGTTCATCAATGCGCTGTTGCAGAATTCGGAAAACGGAATACAAAATATCGTGGCTTCGGACAATCCCAAACAGCTCCAGCGGCTCCAAACCATCGTTGATGATATTCGCTTTAACAGAAATATAAAGCAGGAAATCCAGTTTTCGACCCTCAACCTGGCACTGCATGAAGGATTTTTAGAAAAAAAATTAAAAATTGCCTGCTATACCGATCACCAGTTATTCGAACGTTACCATCGTTTTCAACTCAAGGACAGTTTCAAAGGAAAACAGGCGCTGACTCTGAAAGAGATTTATGATCTTCAGCCGGGCGATTACGTATCGCATATCGATCATGGCATCGGACGCTTTGCTGGATTGGAAAAAATCAACAACAACGGCAAGCTGCAGGAAGCCATCCGGCTGGTTTATAAAGATAACGACATCCTTTATGTAAGTATACATTCGCTGCACCGTATTGCAAAATACACCGGTAAGGAAGGCGCCATCCCATCCCTCGATAAGTTGGGAAGCAATGCCTGGAACAAGCTTAAACAAAAAACTAAACAACGGGTTAAGGATATTGCCAAAGACCTGATAAAGCTTTATGCTGAACGCAAATCGTCCGAAGGATTTCAATTTTCGCCCGATACTTACCTCCAGCACGAACTGGAAGCTTCGTTTATCTACGAAGATACGCCAGACCAGTATAAAACTACCAACGATGTAAAACACGACATGGAAGAACCCAATCCTATGGATCGTCTGGTGTGCGGAGACGTTGGCTTTGGCAAAACCGAAATTGCTATTCGTGCCGCTTTTAAAGCTGTTGCCGACAACAAACAAGTTGCTGTGCTGGTTCCAACAACAATCCTTGCCTTGCAACATTACAAAACATTCAAGGACCGACTGGAGGATTTTCCCTGCACGGTAGATTATATCAACCGCTTTAAAACTCGTAAGGAACAAAAAGAAACGCTCGACAAGCTATCGAAAGGCAAAGTTGATATCCTGATAGGAACTCACCGGCTGATAAGTCAGGATGTAAAATTTAAAGACCTGGGATTGTTCATTGTGGATGAAGAACAAAAATTTGGCGTAGCCACCAAGGAAAAACTCAAAAAGATAAAGGTCAATGTGGATACGCTTACGCTGACCGCCACCCCTATCCCCCGCACACTTCAGTTTTCGTTGATGGGCGCCCGCGACCTGAGCATTATCAATACGCCACCCGTTAACCGCTATCCCATCCAAACCGAACTACATACTTTTAATGAAGAAACCATACGCGACGCCATACATTACGAAATGTCGCGCGGAGGCCAGGTGTTTTTTGTGAATACACACGTACAAAACCTCGGCGATCTGGCCGGCGTAATCCAAAGAATGGTTCCCGACGCCCGCATCGCCATGGCGCATGGTCAGATGGATGGTGAAAAACTGGAAAAAAATCATGCTCGACTTCATCGAAGGAGAATACGACGTGTTGCTGGCAACCACCATCATCGAATCGGGATTAGATATCCCAAACGCTAACACCATTATCATCAACGATGCACACCATTACGGGCTTAGCGATCTGCATCAACTGCGCGGACGGGTTGGCCGGACAAACAAAAAGCCTTCTGCTACCTGTTGGCTCCACCGGCTTCCACACTAACCGACGAAGCCCGCAAACGACTGAAAGCCATCGAAGAGTTCAGTGACATTGGCAGCGGTTTTAATATCGCTATGCGCGACCTCGATATCCGTGGCGCAGGAAATATCCTTGGCGGCGAACAAAGTGGTTTTATCAACGAAATCGGATTCGAAATGTATCACAAGATATTAGACGAAGCCATACGGGAACTTAAAGAAACTGAGTTTAAAGATATTTACCACACCGAAAGTCCCCGTGAATTCATCAGGGATTGCCAGATAGAAACCGACCTCGAAATACTTATCCCCGACGATTATATCAGCAACATCACCGAAAGGTTAAGTCTGTACAAGGAACTGGACGGTTTGGAAGGCGAAGAACCGCTGATGGCTTTCCAGGCCAGACTTATCGACCGCTTTGGCCCCATTCCGAAACAAACCGCCGAACTTATCAATACCCTACGCCTGCGATGGAAGGCTCGCACCATAGGTTTTGAAAAATTAGTGCTTAAAAACAACAATCTTATTTGTCATTTCATCCGTAATCAGGAATCTGAGTATTATCAGTCGGTTGCATTTACCCAGGTTTTGAATTTTGTTAAAAATCATCCCACCCAATGCTATATGCGGGAAACCAATGATAAACTGACCATGACATTCCCCGGCATCAACTCCGTGAATAAAGCACTGGCAGCCATCGGTGAGATGGAATAATTGTAAAAAGAAACCGCAACATCCGGCAGGATTTTAAAAGAAACCGTCGGTTCGAAGAAATTTTGATTTGCCGGATTCGTTCTTTTCACCGGATTACATCCGGCGTTATTAATATTAAGCCCTTCGGGCTCTTTATCGTATTATTTAGCGCCAAACCCGAGGGTTTTAAAAACCCTCGGGGTTTAAAACCAAACGAAAAAGATAAAAGATTTAACATCTTTTAAGCGATGAGGATTGTTTTTTTATTATTTTTGTTACTATAAAATTTACAGCTATGATAAACGAAAATGTAGAAAAAGCAATCATCAATCAGATCAAGCTCGAAGAACATTCTTCCCGTCTTTATCTGGCTATGGCTTCGTGGTGCGAAGCCCATGGGTACCCGGGCGCAGCTTTCTGGCTTTACAAACAAGCCGAAGAGGAACGCTTTCATCAGCTAAAGTTCATCAAGTATGTGAACAACCGCAACGGCTATGCCCGTTTGCTCGGTCTCGACATCCCCGACAGCGCATATAAATCGCTTAGCGATATTTTTGAAAAAGTGCTCGCTCACGAGGAAATGATTACCGACAGCATCAACCAGCTTTATGCCATCGCTATGGCCGAAAAAGATTTTACAACAGCCAATTTCCTGCAATGGTATATTACCGAACAGATAGAAGAAGAAGGTAATGTACATGCCATCCTGGATAAAATCAACTTAGTATCTGCCGACAAAAGCGGGGAATACCTTATCGATAAAGAACTGGATACGCTGGCTGCTGCCAAAGTTGTTCCGTCCATCTTTACTACCCCTGTTTAATTATTCATTACCGGAGTCTATCCCTGCGGAAGCCTCCGGTTTTTTATTCATTAAAAAAACAAAAGTATGGAATTAACACATTTACACCCCTTACTGGTTCATTTTCCTATCGCACTGATTATTGTCGGCTTCCTTTTTGATGTGGTAAGCCTTTTTTGCAAAAAAGAAGCCTGCCTGTCGAAAGCCGGTTTATACCTTATGGTACTCGGAACCTTAGGTGCCGTAGCCGCTTTTCTGGCAGGAGAATTTTTTACTCCCGAACTGACCGGAGATCTGGGAGAACTCAAGGAAAAACATGAAATTTTTGCCAAAATCACCATGTATGTGATGATTGCAGCATCCGTTATCCGTTTGGCAATACTTTATTATAAAAAACCGAATCCTGGTATAAATGGCTGGTGTTTGCATTGTTTCTGATAGGAACCGTTAGCGTTGGTATCACCGGCTATCTGGGTGGCTCCATTGTTTATGATTAACGAAGGACAGAATGATTGCTCCTCCCTATCTGCAGCCCGGTGATAAGATAGCTATTGCGGCTACTGCGCGTAAAATTTCGTGGCAAGAAGTGCAACCCGCCATCAATATGCTCAGCAAATGGGGATTGGATGTGTGTTTAGCCAGTAATCTTGTAGGCAATTGCCATCAGTTTGCCGGTACCGACAGGCAACGGACAATTGGTTTGCAGGAATGCCTCGATTATCCGGAAATCAAAGCCATTATTTGTGCCCGCGGAGGTTATGGTACGGTGCGTATTATTGATACAATTGATTTTACCCCTCTTCGCAAGAATCCCAAATGGATTATCGGCTATAGCGATGTTACCGTCCTGCATTCGCACATCCATACCAATCTGGAGATGGAAACCCTGCACGCTACCATGCCGGTTAATTTTCCTTCCGATGGGTCGGAAAACGAATCCACGGAGACACTTCGTAAAGCTTTGTTTGGCGAAAAACTGTCCTATTCCATCAAAACCGGAAGTTTATCCCGTCAGGGAAAGCTACCGGCATACTAACCGGAGGCAACTTATCCATAATTTATAGTCTGCTGGGTTCGCCCTCCGATATCGATACCGAAGGGAAGATTCTTTTTATCGAGGACCTGGACGAATATCTTTATCACATCGACCGCATGATGATGAACCTTAAACGCAACGGTAAACTCGCTCATCTTGCCGCATTGATTGTAGGCGGAATGAACAAAATGAACGACAATACCATTCCTTTCGGAAAAACAGCCGAAGAAATCATAGCCGAAGCCGTTTCCGGTTATTCCTATCCGGTTTGTTTCGGTTTCCCCGCAGGTCATCTCGACAATAATCTCGCTCTAATCTTAGGCCACAACATCCGGTTGGCTGTTGACGAGCAACAAACCACTGTCGAGTTTTAAATTCATCATTCATCCAATCTATGGCAGAGCATCTTGATTTCGGGAAACAAGGCGAAGAAACAGCAAAGAATTTTCTTGCCGGAAAAGGATACAAAATATTGGATACCAACTGGCGTTTTGGCAAGATGGAAGTGGATATCATTGCCACAGATAAGAATTTTGTCGTTTTTATAGAAGTAAAAACGCGGAGTTCTACCGTTTATGGCGAGCCGGAAGTTGCCGTAACGCGCGATAAACAACGTTTCCTGATACGGGCTGCCGATGCGTATATCCAGAAAAAAGGGCTTACCAGCGAAGCCCGTTTCGACATCGTATCAATAGTGGTTGCCCATGGTAAAACTACCATCAACCATATTGAAGACGCCTTTTATCCTACGTTATAATAGAGTTTGTAAGGTTTATAAAGTTTATAAGGTTTGTAAGGAACTTCAAGTGCCTAAAGTTTGGAATACTTTAAGAACTTTATAAACCTTAAGAACCTTATAAACCTTATAAACTTTAGGCTCCTTCTACTGATTCTGGTTATGATAATCCTCAATTTTATGGATAAGGTGAGCACGTTGGGGACCGCGGACATTATGTTCGTGGTCGGGATAAACAAAATAATCTACCTGTTTTCCTTTATCCACGCATTTTTTAAGGAACATCAGACTGTTTTGCCAAACCACGGTGTTGTCAATGGTTCCGTGCATAATCAGTAATTTGCCTTTAAGATTATCCACATAATTCAGCAGGCTGGCGTTTTCATATCCTTGGGGATTTTCCTGCGGGGTATCCATATAACGTTCGCCGTACATCACTTCGTAATATTTCCAGTCAATCACCGGACCGCCGGCGGTAGCACATTTAAATACGCCCGGATTTTTCAGCATAAGCGAAATGGTCATAAATCCGCCATAACTCCAACCATCTAATCCAAAACGGGTAGTATCGGCATATGGCAATGTTTTCAGATATTTTACACCTAGCATCTGATCGTCCACTTCGATGGTTCCAAGGTTGCGAAAGATAGCCTGTTCAAAAGCAAGCCCGCGGTTCGACGTTCCATGATTATCCATCGTAAAAACGAGGTAACCTTTCTCAGCCATATAATTTAGGAATAATCCGCCATCGGCAAGCCATGAATTGTTAACCATTTGCGAATGGGGACCACCATAAACGTAGATGAAGACTGGATATTTTTTGGTGGAGTCAAAGTCCACCGGTTTAATCATGCGGCAATACAGATCCGATCCATCTTTACTTTTAAGCGTAAATACCGATGTTTTTCCGAGTTTATAATCCTGAAGCGGGTTTTTGTTTTCGAGGATGGTTTGCAATTCTTTTCCATTGGCATCCATCAGGCGATATTCGCTGGCAGTAGTATAATTGGAATACTGATCAATCAGGAAATTACCGTTTGCCGAAAGAAAAGCCGAGTGTGTTCCGCTGGTGGACGAAAGTTTGCGGGTTTTTCCGCTCTTCATGTCGAGTGCATAGATTTGTTGTTCGATGGGGCTATCCTGAGTAGAAAGGTAAAAAAGTTTGGTTTCTTTTTCGTTGAAGCCTATCATCTCCATAACCGTCCAATTGCCTTTGGTAAGTTGTTTAACAAGCCTTCCGCTCACATCATACAGGTACAAATGGTTGTATCCGTCGCGTTGGCTTTGCCAAACGAAAAAGGCAGGCTTGTTTTTCAGAAAATATAAACCATGCAAGGGCTCAACGTATTTATCGCTGGTTTCTTCAAAAAGGGTTTTGATAAATTTTCCGTTTTCGGCGTCGTATTCATTAAGCCAGAGATGGTTTTGTTCGCGGTTGAGCACGGCAATATAAATGCGTTTTTCGTCGGGCGACCAGGTAATATTGGTCAGAAACTGGTCTGCCGGTTCGCCGGTTTTAAGAAAGATCGTTGATTTAGTATTCAGATTATAGACACCTACAGTTACCTGGTGGCTTTTTTCGCCAGCCATGGGATATTTGGTATTTTCCACCGTGGCAATGCGGGTATTAATGTTCACCAAAGGATAATCGGCAACCATAGTTTCGTCCATTCGGTAAAAAGCAAGCAGGTTTCCTTTGGGCGACCAGAATGTGCCTTTGCTGATACCCCATTCGTTGCGGTGAACCCGTTCACTACCGTTTACAATGCCTTTGTCTGTATCATCGGTAATGGCTGTTTCTTTTCCTTTGCAGGAGATATACAGGTTATTATCTATGGTATAAGCTATGGCAAGGGTATTATTTTCGATATCCTCGTTTTCAGCTTTTTCATTAAACATGTTGACGGATTCAAATTTTTTGGTCAGCAAATCGTAGTGTATAATCTGATGGTTGCTGGTAAAATAAAAAGCGGTATTGCTGATCCAAGTGATAGCGGGGCAGCGTTTTATTTTTTCGAGGCTGAGATTTTCCATTCCGTTATTAAAATTGGAAAGGCGTAATAGCGTATCCCTGTCTTTAGTCGATGTACTTCCTTTTATGATGCCTTTAGCCGAAGTAAAAGTAAATTCATTGGTATTTCCTATCCATTGCAGGTTGCGTAATTGGGAAGGGTAAAGTGCGGGATTAGTCATCATTTCTTCGGGAGTCAACAGTTTGTTTTGCGCCGGAGCTATTAGACAAATTGCTGATAATGCAAGTAAAAAACAGTATTTAATTAATCTGAACATGAGTAAAAAATTATGATGTTATTGTAAAATTTATTCTTTGATTTTAGTAATTGCCTGGTGTATTATCAGCAATTTTAGTTATTTATAATCAACGGACTGTATGGCCTGTGCAATGTCGGTAATTAGTTCCGGTGATTTTTCAAAAGCATTTCCAACCACAATCATGTCGGCGCCGGCCCTGGCAACTCAAAATGGCTTTTTCCGGTGTTCGTATTCCACCACCAACAATAAGCGGGACGTTAATATTTTGTTTTACCGATTTAATCATGCTTTCGGTTATGGGATTTCGAGCGCCGCTACCTCCATCTAAATAAATAACTTTCATGCCCAGCATTTCTCCGGCCATAGCCGTGCATACAGCAACATCATCTTTATCGGCAGGTATCGGGAATGTATTACTTATGTATGATGCCGTGGTAGGCTTTCCGCTATCAATGAGCATATAACCTGTTGGAATAATTTCGAGACGGCTCTCTTTGAGAAAAGGTGCGGCTATCACGTGTTTGCCGATAAGCATCTCCGGATTCCGTCCCGAAATCAAGGAAAGTAACAAAATGGCATCAGCAAATGGATTTATTTGCAAGGTATTACCAGGAAAAAGTACGACGGGGATATCTGAATTTTGTTTGAGCAGCTTAATGCAATTTTCGAGATTGCTATTCGTAAGCAGGCTTCCTCCGACAAAAAAATAATCAACATTAGCATTATTTCCTGTTCCGGCAATAATGCTTATTCGTTCTGATGTAATTTTATCCGGATCGATTAAAACGGCAAATTGTTTACACTTTTCTGTTTTCTTTTTGATGATACTGGAATACAGATTGTTCATCGGATTGGTTTTAAATTACAAACGTACATATAATTTTTCAAACAAATAAAAAACCAGTTCCGGTTACCCGAAACTGGTCGAAAAAATTAAACACACAAATTTATTGATCAAAAGCCGTAAAGGCAAAACACATTAAAATTTAAAACCAAGCGTTAGTATAAAATTATTGTTTACCAAATCATTATTTACTGCTGGTAAATTCAGATAATTATAAAGATAATATTTTTCACTGGATTTAGTCAGTACATACGCAAAATCAACAAAGAAGCTCTGTTCACGATAGCCTAAACCGCCAGTGTACGATGTTCTTTCAGCATCATTAATTCCCGATTTGTATGGACTTCCGTACAAAGCATAGCCACCGCGGAAGCTAAACTGGTTGTAACGCCATTCGGTACCCAAACGAATATTGCTTTGATCCTGGTAATTATTGCGGATAGCATTGTTAGCATCCACAAAATCATCATCATCGGAGCGTAATTTAGCGTTTGAATAATCTACGTATTCATAATCGCCACTGATCACCCCATAATTTCCGATGATAAAGGCAAGACTTCCGATAGCCCGCATAGGTGTTTCGAGGGTATAATCAAATGTGCCTTGAGGCGAATCTTTGGAATAACCGCTTCCGTCGTTAAAATGCGAAGTCATAGAACTACTCCATTTGTCGCGCATGTAATTGTAAAAAGTAGGTGTGTGTATGGCTGCACCTATTCTTACCCAGTCGACGGGACGATAAATCATACCTAATTTCAAATTAATACCGTTGCCTTTGGTTTCCAGATTTTGATTATAGGTAAAGGAGTTAAAATAATTATCGGGATAATCGGTATTGGTTTCACTATAGGTTGATTCTTCAAAATAGCGCAGTTGCGGTAGACCGATAGTTGCTCCAAAATATAATTTATCGTTATAATTGGCACCGAAGGATAAAAACGATTTCATTGATACAACCATTGGTAGTAACTGATTTTGATTGGTAAACGCCGCCATTAGGCATATCGTTATGATATTCTTTATTTCCAACAGTGTCAAAAATCAAATCGGTATTATAGGCCAGACCCAGATCAAATGAACTTAAATCAGATGGTGCAATACCGTGAGCTTCATCTGCAAACATCGAAAGCATAGAAGACGAATTGTTGAATCCTTCGATCATCATACGGTTGTTAAAATTGGCGTAACGGTTCATTCCAATACCAAACTGGAAATTTTTCCAACCCGATTTGCTTATTTTTTGTTCGGTTCAAAAGCGATAACTAAACCTACATTACTGATATTCAAATTATATTTCGAATCATCGTTGCTGGTTCCATAAAAGCTGGAAGATGTTTTGCCACGATAGAACGAAGGAGTTAACGTAAACTCTGATTTTTTGTACATTGCAATTCCTGCAGGATTAGTACTCAGGGATGAGAAATCGGCGCCCAGTGCACCAAAGGCTCCTCCCATGGCCATGGAACGAGCAGTTCCCCCAAAGGTCGTTTGGGAATACCTAAGCGCATCCACTTCATTTTGAGCATTTACTGTAATAATAGATATCAAACTGATTAGGGCTATTAAGCTGATCTTTTTCATATACATTGTCATTAAGTTTCTCTAATTTAGTTTAAATTATTTTCTGCGTCCTGAACCTGAACCCGAAGAGGAGGAACCGGAATTGCTTCTGCCCGATGACGAGGATGAGGGAGCAGAATAGCTGTTGCTCGACCGCGAGGGCGTTGAATAGCTATTGTTGTTGGAAGACGGTGTCGAATAATTGCCACTGCTTTCGGTACGTTTTGGACGGGTGTAAATCTTCCGGCTATTTTCGCCCTGCTTTTGAGGTTGCACTCCCTGGCTACCATTGCTTTGTCTTTCAGCCGGAGTCGTATAATTTCTGTATTTCGGACTGGTATATTCATCGCTTGATTGGGGCTTTGAATAAGTTGGCGAACTGTAAGGTTTGGGACGACGATATTCGGTTTGGGCTTGATTACCTGGCTTTACGTACTGTTCCTGATTACTTGTCCGCACAGGTTGGCGATAACGGTAAGTCTGGTTATTGCCTGATTGTGTTGTTGCCGGTTTGGATATACGATTCCTGTTATTTTGATTATTTACCGGAGTCGTTTCATTTTTCTGGCTATTCCGTTGGTTAACTACGGGTTTCTGAGTTTGGTTGTTTGTAGGATTGGAAACAGAATTCCGGCTGCCAGTGGTATTGTTATTATTTATGGTAGAAGGTTCTGTAGTTACCGGATTTCTCCTGCCGGTATTTACATCGTTGGATGTTCCGGTGGTTGTTTTTACAGCTTTAGTATTATTAAAAGCATTTCTGGAATTTTGGCTATTAGAGCCTGTTCCTGATGATTGCGTAAAAGTACCGCCTCTTTTTTCATTAGCTATGGCATTTTCATATCGTTCGCCGAAAGTGGAATTGCGGGAATTATTATTGGTATAATAATCATTTCTTCTTTCTCTTGAAGTTGTGCCGGTAGTTGAGCCACGGCTTTCGCGGCGTCCATAATAATAGGAGTTATGGTCGTAGCTGTTGTAGTAGTTTCCATACCAGTAGCCATCATAAAATCCATCCCAGTATGAATTATAACCATACCAGCTATTATAACCATAGCCGTAATACAAACCAAAATAGCTGTAAGGTTGATATCCCCATCCAAATGAAAATGAAGGTCCCCACCAGTTGTATCCCATATAAATACTTGTTCCCCAATTGTATGGATTATAATCGTACCAGTAGCAATTGGTATAATAATCGTTGTAATAGCTGGGGTAATAAAAATCGTTGTGGAAACGGCGCAGACGGGCTGAATAAGCATAATCGTAATAATCATCGGAGTTATAGCCATAATTATTAATGATGGTTGTTCCCTGATTATTAGAATTATTTTTTATTGTGTCGGAAGAGTTAGCTACATTTTCCTGGTTATTATTATTTTGGACCATTTCCTGGTTAGTAGCCGGTTGTTGCTGATTGATTTCATTTTGAGCAGGATTTTGACTAAAATGGATATTTTTCTTCTGAACGGTTTGTGCAGTTCCATTATTTGGGGATTCAGCCTGAACTGTTCCCAAATCACGGGATTTAGGTGAATAGTATACATCGTCATCTACATTAGTTGCACGATAGGAAGTTGTACATGCAGACGCAAAAAAAATGGTAGCTATTCCTAAAGCTTTCATTGTTTTCATCACATTATCCTCCAATATTTTATTTAAAGTCCTCATTTTTCGGTATTATTTTTTAATTTTGTCCGCCCGATACGGGATTGAAATCACAAATATAAAAGCAAATATTATACCACAAACACAAAATGGCTAAAGATTTTTCAACACGAGCAGAAAATTATGCTCAATGGTACAACGACCTGGTCATAAAAGCCGACCTGGCCGAGAATTCAGCCGTAAGAGGCTGTATGGTAATAAAACCCTATGGATATGCGATTTGGGAAAAAATTCAGGCAACTTTGGACAAGAAGTTTAAAGATTCCGGACATGTTAACGCCTACTTTCCTTTATTTATTCCCAAATCTTTTTTTAGCAAGGAAGCCAGTCATGTGGAAGGTTTTGCCAAGGAATGTGCCGTGGTAACTCATTACCGCCTAATGGCTAACCCAAATGGGAAGGGTGTAGTTGTTGATCCTGAGGCAAAACTGGAAGAGGAACTTATTGTCCGGCCAACATCCGAAACGATTATCTGGGATACTTACCGTACATGGATTAAATCATACCGCGATCTGCCATTGCTTATCAATCAGTGGGCTAATGTTGTTCGTTGGGAAATGCGTACCCGACTTTTTTTACGTACGGCCGAATTTCTTTGGCAGGAAGGGCATACAGCACATGCTACCAAAGAAGAAGCTATCCAAGAAGCCGAACGTATGCTGGATATTTATGCCGATTTTGCCGAAAACTGGCTTGCCATACCAGTAATTAAAGGTATAAAATCGCCAAACGAACGTTTTGCCGGAGCCGTCGAGACCTACTGCATCGAAGCATTGATGCAGGATGGAAAAGCCTTGCAGGCAGGGACATCTCATTTTCTGGGACAAAATTTTGCAAAAGCTTTTGACCGTAAAATTCCTGAGCAAAGAAAACAAACTTGATTATGTTTGGGCAACCTCATGGGGCGTTTCCACGCGACTGATGGGTGCATTAATCATGGCCCATTCCGACGACAACGGTCTGGTTTTACCTCCCAAACTAGCTCCCACCCAGGTAGTGATTGTGCCTATTTATAAAAATATCGAACAACTGGCTCTGATTTCCGAAACCGCCAATAAAATCAAAACAGCCCTGCAAAATAAAGGAATCAGTGTAAAATACGACGACCGCGATACCTTTAAACCTGGTTGGAAATTTTCGGAATATGAATTCAAAGGTTGTTCCGGTACGTATTGCTATCGGCCCCCGCGACCTGGAAAATGGAACCGTGGAAGTGGCCCGCCGCGACACCCTCGAAAAAGCTATTTATCAAGTTACCGATATTGAAAATAAATCGTTAATCTTCTCGAAATGATACAGAAAAATCTTTATCATAAAGCTTTTGCTTTCCGCGAGGATAATACTTTTAAAGCTGATACCTGGGAGGAATTTGTGGATATCATCGAAAACAAAGGCGGCTTTGTCCTGGCTCATTGGGATGGTACTCCCGAAACCGAACAGCGCATCAAAGACGAAACCAAAGCCACCATCAGGGCTATTCCATTAAACAACAAATTAGAAAATGGCAAATGTATCATGACCGGCAGACCTTCTATCCAACGTGTACTTTTTGCCAGAGCATATTAATATTTCATTTATTTTGCACAATTCTAACGACTGTTTTTGAAAACTCATCTAAAATAAATAACAAAATGAAAATCAAATATTTAATTACAACTATTGCCTTTTTGGCTGTCGCCGGCTTTTTGCCGAAAACTTATGCCCAAGAAGCTGCAAAAAAGGATTCTGGATACGTGTTTACCGTTCAGAAACAACTTAAGGCAACCCCGGTAAAAGATCAGTATAGTTCAGGCACCTGCTGGAGTTTTTCCACCTGTTCTTTTATCGAATCGGAATTGCTCCGTATGGGCAAACCCGAATACAATCTTTCGGAAATGTTTTGCGTACGTAACGCATATAGCGATAAGGCTACCAAATATGTTCGTTATCATGGCGAATGCAATTTTGGTGGTGGTGGCGAACCTCATGATGTATTAAATACCATCCGGAAATATGGAATAGTTCCAGAAGAAGCTTACAGTGGACTGAATTACGGAGAGAAAAAGCACATCCACGGCGAAATGGACGAAGTGCTTAAAGATTATCTAGACGGCGTGGTAAAAAACAAAAACGGAAAACTGACTCCCGTTTGGCATGACGGATTCAATGGTTTGCTGGATGCATATCTGGGTAAATATCCCGAAAAATTTAATTTTAAGGGAAAAGAGTATACACCGCAGAGTTTTGCTAAAGAATTGGGTATTAATCCCGATGATTATATTACCCTGACTTCGTTTACCCATCATCCGTTTTATTCCAAATTGCCATCGAACTTCCTGACAACTGGGCTGACGAAACCGCTTTCAACCTCCCGCTCGATGAGATGATGCAGGTTTTGGATAATTCTATTGATAAAGGATACACCGTTTGCTGGGCAGCCGATGTCAGCGAAAAGGGTTTTTCATGGAAAAATGGTGTGGCTGTTGTCCCGGAAGCAGATACGGTAAAAATGAATCAGACCGAACGCGATAAATGGGATAAAATGTCGGATAGCGAACGAAACAAACAACTTTATGTTTTCGACAAACCCGGGAAGGAAAAAGAAATCACCCCCGAAATTCGTCAGGAAGCTTATGATAATTATGCTACTACCGATGATCACGGATTGCATATTACCGGTATAGCCCACGATCAAAACGGTACTAAATATTATTTAGTGAAAAACTCATGGAATGTTACCGGAAATCCCTACAAAGGTTATTTGTATGCTTCCGAGACATACGTCCGCTATAAAACCATATCCATTATGGTTCATAAAAATGCCATTCCCAAAGATATAGCTAAAAAATTAGGTTTATAATTTTAAATTTTATCACCATTGAAAACCGGTTCCGAAATTTCAGAGCCGGTTTTTTTATTTTCTAAACGAAATTTTGATACTTTTGAGCGTTTTTCCTGACGTATTTATCGGAAAATCAATTGTAAAAATAGTATTGTATTTATAATCTTCCAGTTATAAAATAATAGATGAAGCGCACCCCTTTTATCCTTTTCTGTCTTTCCATGGCATTATTGGCAGGCTATGGTATTTTTCGAAAGACTCATTCCTTTGAACGTCAGCGATACGAGGAATTTCTGAAAAAATATTATGCCAAAGCTCCAAAAATTTCAGATAAAAAAGAGAGCCCCGATCAACCTGATGTGGCAGCCTATCAGGATTTTTTAATGACTTTGGATCCAGCCCTGGGAAGGGTTCCAACCGAAAGATTAGTCATGGCATATCAACAGACTAAAGCCATTATGGAAAACAATAAATATAAATCCGGTTTTTCATCGCCTGTTTGGCAAAATGTCCCTACCAACATCGGCGGGCGTTCGCGTGCTATTATGTGGGATCCCAACAATCCGGCGGGAAATAAAGTGTGGGCTGGCGGCGCTACCGGAGGTTTATGGTATAATAACGACATTACCAATGTTTCATCTACATGGTTTCCCGTAAACGATTTCTGGGCAGGACTTTCCATCAGCTGCATCACCGCCGATCCCAATCATCCGCAAACGTTTTATGTCGGAACCGGTGAAGTGCAAACCGCCATTATCACTTACCGCGAATCGTCGGGCAGAGGTGTGGGAATTTATAAACAACCGACGGCGGAACAACCTGGCAATTGCTTCCTTCCACCGAAAATTTTGCATATATTACAAATATAAAAGTCCGGAACGAAAATGGTTCCAGCGTTATTTATGCCGGCGTAGCTTCAGGAAAATATATGGGACAAAATCAACTTCGGCTTCCTTCCGATGGTTTGTACCGTTCTACCGATGGCGGGCAATTCTGGGAACAAGTATTGCCTAATATTACCGGACTCGATATCCCCTATGCGCCTTCGGACATTGCTTTGGGCGCCGACGGTAGAATTTATGTGGGTACAGGCAGAAATATTGACGGACAAGGCGGAGCTACCATCCTGTATTCCGATCTGGGAACCGCCGGAAGCTGGACGAAATACGATAACTATGTAAACATTATCGCAAATTCTCAGTATCCTTTGGCTGGCAGGGTAATCCTTGCCACTTCTCCTTCGGATGCCACTGTGGTGTATGCTTTTGATTGCTTCCGGAGGCATAGACACCGAAAAACGGAT
>Ga0268356_11014_pt1 | contig 18416 bp, 25 predicted proteins | sample BioMet10_FD_194415 | JGI IMG/M metagenome (GOLD analysis project Ga0268356, IMG submission 194415) | Sewage microbial communities from Oakland, California, United States - Biofuel 10 (PacBio Assembly) | ecosystem: Engineered > Wastewater > Sewage > Unclassified | place: USA: California | collected...
CTGAAAATCTCGTGGCCATCAGCTTCAATGTGACGCTTCTGCGCTACGCCGGGGATATTGCGGTGGGCGCGGTCTCCATCCTGTGCAGCATCATGAATTTCACCATGCTCCTGCTGACCGGACTGACCCAGGGCTCACAGCCCATCATCAGCTACAATTTGGGAGCGCGTAACGGCTCCCGGGTCCGGGAAGCCTTTCATCTGGTTCTGCTTTCCTGCGTCATCGGCTCCACCGCTATCTGGTGCGCCTGCATGTTTGCACCGCAGATTATCGCCAATATTTTTACCAATGACGCCAGACTCATCGCCTACACAGCCTGGGCCCTCCGCATCTTCATGGGGATGTCTATGATCTTCGGCGTCCAGGTTGCCTGCCAGTACAGCTTCGTCGCCCTCGGCAATGCCAGGGTGGCGATTTTCCTGACGATTTACCGGAAGATCCTGTTGCTGATCCCGATGATCTTCCTGTTGCCGCACTTCTTCCCCAACCCGGCAATGGGGGTCTTTATGGCCGAGCCGATTGTGGATACCATCGCCGTCTGCACCACAGCCGCCCTGTTTTATTTCAATTTCAAAAAACTCATGGCCTCCTTGTCTTCCGCTGAAAAGCCCTACGACGCCTTTCCGTTGTAGTCGCATTTTTGGCACTGGGCCAGGGCGTTGATGTTGTCCTCCTTGTAGTATACGCCCGACCATTGACATATGCTCTGTAAGATCGGCACCACGGACCACCCCTTGTCCGTCAGGCTGTATTCCACCCGCGGCGGGATTTCATCGTACTGCCTGCGGGTTATGAGCCCATCCTGCTGCATTTTTTTTAGCGATTCCGCCAGAACGGCGTCGGTGATATTCACCATCTCCCTCTGCAGTCCTCTGTAGCGCAAGGTCTTTTTTTCCGCCAGCAGGCAGATGATCCGCGGTTTCCATTTTCCGCCGAATACCGTAAGCCCGTATTCCAGGGGGCAGCGGATATCCTGCTCAAGCTTGTGTTTGTACATATTCTCGCCTCCAAGTCTTTCTATCTTTTATTATAGGTCCCTTCCTCGCTGAGAACAAGTCACTATGAAATTTATGAGTGACTCATTAATTGACAGCCCACTTGTATTTGCCCAGCCCCTTTTCTAAAATAAAGACAGCCCCAAAAAGGCAGAATGGAGGATTCTCAAATGAACGAAAAAGTTATGACCCTGTTAAAAGAACAGCTTTGGTTTCTCGGAACATGCGGCGACACCCCCAATGTGGTCCCTGTAGCCTTCAAGGATATCACCGATGACGGCAAGCTCGTAGTCGGCGATGTCTTCCTGAAAACCACCCTGGACAACATCCAAAGCAATGGCCTGATCGCCGTATCGGCCTGCAACCCCACCACGATGGAAGGCTACCAGATCAAGGGACACGCCGAATACATCACGCTGGGCCCCATCGTCAATACCTTCAAGACCGTCGTCGAAACCATGTTCAAGGGCGAAGCGACCGCCAAAGGGGCCCTCCTCATCACACCGGAAAAGGTGATCGTCACCACGCCAGGGCCGGATAACAAGAAGGAACTGTAAACCCCCAAAATTTCCCTCCCCTCTAAAAACAGCGTCTCATCCGGCGATGAGGCGCTGTTTACTATTCTACTCATTATCTCTTTTTTTCCCGCCGAAGCCCAGCATGATGACCATATTGATAAAGACCACGTAGCTCATGGCCGGCGGATAAAAAAGCAGGGATATCACCAGGCCCAGTGATTTGACGGCGATGTCAAAATAGATGGCTTGATTTTTCACAGTGTACAACAGACCGAATTTCAGCTTGGGATCATTTCTATTCAGTGAGGCCGATATGGCAAAATTGCTGAAGGTCACCGCCAGGATCACGATGCCGTACAGGACCTGAGCCACCTGATTTTGAAAATTGGATGCCACAAGACTGGTAATATAAGGGAACAGGGATGCGAAAAACAGCATGACCAGGGTGGCAATGACCGTGTCATTGCCCACTCTTTTCACCGAATGCCAGCTGTTGTGATGATTCCGCCACAAAAGTCCAAGCCAGAAAAAAGAAAGGGTGTAGGCAAAGAAATTATCCCTTAATTCCCACAGCCCTGACCAGCTCACGGAGGCAGGCTTTTTCAACTCCAGTACGAGAATCGTCATAATGATGGCGAGCACAGCATCTGTAAATGCCACCAGTCTTTCCTTACTCATCCGTATTTTCACCCTTTCTTTATCCGTTGCGAATCTGTATCCGCAAATAATCCATGCGGACGAGCTGTCTTTCTTTCAAATGAATTTCATCCAGCGCCTCGCTCCGCTTTTCATTGAGCATCTTCATCCGCTCATCCTTCGTCCCTTCCCCAGCCAGGAGCAATCGCATAAAAGACTCTACCTCGGACACGGAAAAACCGATATCGTGCAGGGCCATAATCATGCCCAGCCGTTCAATGTCGGCATCCGTATACTGCCATTCATCCATCGCCATCCTTACCGCCGGGCACAAGCCCCATTCATGGTATTCCATCAGAACCTTCATCGGAATCCCATACCGATCCATGACTTCATCCCTATTCATCGCCCGGTGTGACTTTCTGTCCCATTTTGTAATAGTGTTTCTGACCCGCGAAGAGGAGGGGCGCCATCTTTTCATAATCGATGCTGCCGTCCGCTCCAGGGTACTTTTCATCGACAAGGGATTCTCTGATTTTGGCGATGAAGATGTCGAATTCCGGTCTTTCGTAAATATCGATGACCTCACACCCCATGGAAACCGGAGCGTTTTTGATCAAGGGCGCATTGGCCACCGCTCCGGTTTCCGTCTCAAACAGCGTGGATTTATCTTCCTTCCAGCCATTCATGAAAGCCGCCTTATTGGCCGCAGGGACCATGTCCTCCGTCAGAAGGTTGATGCTGTAAGCCCTGTTGGCGCGGAGTCCTTGTTGGGAATACCGCGACTTGTGAATGCTGATGGCCACCGTCTTGTGGTCGATGATGCCGACATGGCCAACCAGGATGAAATGGTTCTTGTTCTCAAAAACCGTTCCGATGACGGTCAACGGCATGGGGTACAGGGTATTTTTTGTTCCTAAATTCTTTCTCATTTGAAATTTCCTTTACTTTTGTTCTTCCTTTATCCCAGGGTTGTCGCGATCTTTTCAAGTTCGCTGCGAATGGCAATATGCTGGGGACAAACTTCCTCACATTTACCGCATTTCACGCATTGGTCCGCCGCAAGCTTTCCAGCTCCCGACACAAAAAACTGTATCTGCTGTTTGGCGTTGCCCTTGTTCTGGTACAGGGTATACAAGTTCATTGCGTTGAACGAGCCGGAAATACCAATGTTTTTGGGACAGACCTTCGCACAATAATTGCAGTTCGTGCATGGAATCAGGGGAATCTGGGCAAGCGCCGCCTGCGCTTCTTTGATAGTCGCTTCCTGTCTGTCCGTAAGGCCCTGGAAATCCTTCATATAAGACAGATTATCCTTCATCTGTTCCACACTGCTCATGCCGGAGAGGACGGTAATCAGGCCGTCGAGGTTTGCGGCAAAGCGCACCGCCCAGGAAGCCACCGAGGATTCCGGTTCCGCTTTTTTGAAGATCTTCCCCACGGCCTCCGGCGGATTTGCCAGATTCCCACCTTTGACGGGTTCCATGATAATGACTGATTTTCCGTATTTTCGCGCCATGTCATAGTTGGCTCTCGAATGAATGGACGGACTGTCCCAATCCGCATAGTTGATCTGAAGCTGGACGAATTCCATTTCGGGATGCGCCTGGAGGATCTGCTCCAGCTGTTCTGGCGTGGAGTGGAAGGAAAATCCCATGTGTCGGATTTTTCCCTCGGCCTTTTTCCCGGCAATCCAGTCCCACATATCAAAATCATCGAATACCTTCGTCCTGGCATCGCCAAGGTTGTGCAGCAGATAGAAGTCGAAATACCCTGCACCCGTTTGTTTCAAAGAGGTGTCAAACTGGGCAATGGCGTCTTCCCTCGTTTTGCAGTTGATCCAGGCGGCGTTTTTGGTTGCCAGTTGGAAGCTGTCCCGGGGATACCGCTCCACCAGTGCTTGACGGATGGCGTCCTCGCTCCCACCATAAGCCCATGCCGTGTCAAAGTAGGTAAAGCCCGCATCCATGAACAGATCGACCATTTCCTTCGTCTGTGCAATATCGATGTTTCCGTCTTTCTGAGGCAAACGCATCAAACCGAAGCCTAATTTTTTTATTTCTTCACCAAGATAACTCATATCATAACTCCTTTCCAATTTCCATCGCCTTCATTGTAAGGCGGAACGCTCAAAATGTCTAATACCTATGTTTCATCACAAGTTATTCAATAATTGTATTTCTCGATGGCTCTCATCCTTGATCATTAACCCTTCAAATTTCTCTTTTACCTGTTTGTTGGCAAAAAAATGCAGGGAGATCCTGGGATCTCCCTGCAACTTGAATCGCTGTTTTATTTATTTACACCCGGGTTTATACCAGCTCTTTTTTCAAAAAGTCAATGAAGGCCGCGGTCGCTTTGGGGTGTATTTCCTGCCTCCGCCAGGCTAATACGCTTCTCAGCTCCAATTTTGGGGCGAGGGGAATGAACTTCATATCCTTAAAATGACTATCTAGCTTGAGGCAGATGACGAGGCCTTCCCGTTCCCTCGCGATGATGGCGGCGTTGTACAGCGTATTGTAATTGACCGCATTGGCCATATCCCTGGCATAATCCCCAGACCAGGCGCGCAGCTCATTGTGGACCGGTGTATCAAAATGGACCGTCACCACCCGCTGCCCCACCATGTCCCCCGGACGAATCACCGGCTGCCCGGCCAGCGGATTATTCTTATGGACCAGGATTCCCCATTGCTCCCGTGTCTTCATCCGAATGAAATCATATTGGGAAATAGAAACCGGCTCCAACAGCAGCCCTATTTCCAGCACGCCCCGTTCAATCCTGTCTTTGATGTCCTCGTTGTCCGAGCTGTACACGTCAAATTTGACTTTGGGATATTCTTTCTGGAACGCCGCCATGAGCCTTCCAATCTCCTTTACCCCCTGCAGCTCCCCGAGCCCCATGGCGATGCGTCCCGAAACCTCTTCATTCTCATGCTGGAGTTCCTCCCTGGCGATTTCCGACAGTGCCACGATTTCTTGGGCGCGGCGACGAAACAGCGCCCCTTCCGAGGTGAGATAAATGCTGTGATTACTCCTCGCAAAAAGCTTCGTGCCCAGGTCCTGCTCCAGCTGCTGAAGCTGGCGGGAAAGGGTGGGCTGGGTCACGTGGAGCAGCTCTGCCGCATGGGTGATGTTTTCTTCCCTGGCGACCATTAAAAAATATTTCAGAACCCGTATATCCATGTTTTAAATTACCGCTTCAGCCACCCCTTGGCGTGGGCGATGGCCGCGTCCCAGCCGGCGCAGAGCGCTTCCCGCTTTTCCGCGGAAATGGCGGGCTCGAACCGCTTTTCAATCTTCCAGAACCTGGAGATCTGTTCCACCGAATCCCAGTAGCCCACGGCCAGGCCGGCCAGGTAGACCGAGCCCAGGCAGGTGGTTTCCGTGATCACCGGCCGTTCCACCGGCACTCCCAGGATGTCCGCCTGGAACTGGAGCATGAAGTCGCTTTTGGCGCCGCCGCCATCGGCCCGGAGCTTGGCCAGGTGCATGCCGGATTTCTTTTCCATGACCTTGAAGGCGTCCCGCACCTGGAAGGCCATGGATTCCAGGGCTGCCCCGGGCGATGTGGGCCTTGGTGGTGCCCCGGGTGATGCCGAAAGATGGTGCCCCGGGCGTAGCTGTCGTAATAGGGCGCGCCCAGGCCGACAAAGGCCGGGACGAAGTACACCCCCAGGCTGTCGGTCCACCGTCCGGGCCAGCGCTTCCGCACCGCCGCTTTCGGAAATGACCCCCAGGCCGTCCCGGAGCCACTGGATCACCGCGCCGGACACGTCCGCCATGCCTTCCAGGCCGTAATCCGTCTTGCCGTCGATGGTCCACAGCACCGGTGAAAAGATGCCGTCGGAGGGGGGCACGTACTTGCCGCCGGTGTTCATCACCATGAAGGAGCCGGTGCCATAGGTGTTCTTGGCCGTCCCCGGTTCCATGCAGCCCTGGCCGAAGGCCGCCGCCTGCTGGTCGCCGCAGATCCCGGCGATGGGCACCTCTGCCCCAAAGAAGGCCTCCGCCGTGGTGTAGGCGTAAATTTCACTGGAGCCGTGGATTTCCGGAAGGATTTCCCGGGGAATATTCAGGAGCTCCAGGGTCTTTTCGTCGTAATCCAGGGTGCTTGCGTTTTGCAGCAGGGTCACCGAGTTGTTGGAGTGATCCGTTACGTGGGCCCCGCCGCCGGAAAGCTTCCAGATCAGCCAGGTGTCCATGGTGCCGTAGACCAGCCGGCCCTCGGCCACGCCCCTGGCCACGGCTTCGTCGTTGTCCAGGAACCAGCGGATCTTGCAGGCCGCGTCGTTGGGGACGATGATCATCCCCGTCCGTTCCACGGTGGCCGGGCCGTCTTCCGCCTCCAGTTTTTCGCAGATGGGCAGCACCCGCCGGTCCTGCCACACCATGGCCCGACAGGCCGGCTCCCCGGTCTCCTTGTCCCAGAAACACCGTGGTTTCCCGCTGGTTGGTGATGCCGATGGCCGCGATGTCCGCCGCCGTAATCCCCGCCTGGTCCAGGGCCTGTCCCATCATCCTGTGGGTCACTTCCCAGATTTCCGCCGCGTCGTGCTCCACCCAGCCGTCCTGGGGGAAATACTGGGTAAACTCACTGTAAGCCTGGGCCACGATGTTCACATCGTGATCGAAAATCATCGCCCGGGTCCCCGTGGTCCCCTGGTCAATCCCCATAATGTATTGTTTCATAAGGTCCTCCCTCATCACTTTTTCGTACCAGCATCATTCTGTCAGGCTTTTGACGTCCTGTATATTTCATCAGGACACAAATCCTGTCCTTCTGGCCAAACAACCGTAAAACCATCTGTCCGTACTTTTTTAAAATACTGCGGTTCCGCCAAATGCCCATACCAGCTCCCCTTGATGTACGGTTTTACATCAAAGGACTTCGTTTCTCCATTGTCAAAATCAATGGTGAGCATGTAATTATCCATCGCCTGAACACGCACTGCCGTCGGTCTGAGCATGTAAACACCTCATATTCTGATCTCCTTTGTAATGAATTATTTTTTGTATTCCACATTGCCCCGCACGATGGTCATTTCCACGGCGATATCTTTGATGGCCGCCGGATCCACCGTCAGGGGATTGGCCGACAGCACGGTGATGTCGCCGAGCTTGCCCGGCGTCAGGCTGCCCTTGTCCCCTTCCTCAAAGGCCGCGTAGGCGCCGTTGATAGTAAACATGGCCAGGGCCTCCGCCGGCGTCAGGGCGTTTTCCGGATAGGGCGGGTTCACCGCCGCGTGGATGCCCAGCACCGGGTCGATGGGGGTCACGCTGGAGTCCGATCCCCCGCAGAGGATCAGGCCCTCGTCGGCCCAGCGCCGCAGGTTGTAGGCCCTGCGCTCCCGGTCGTCCCCGGTGCGGGTGTTGTACACCGACCCCGGGCCGCCCCGGGTGTAGGAAAAGGCCGGCTGGGTGGAGATGATGGCGCCCAGGGCCTTGGCCCGGTGGATATCCGATTCGTCGGGGAAGCCGAAGTGCTCCACCCGGTAGCGGTGATCCGCCCGGGGATGGCGCTTCAGCGCCGCTTCCAAAGCGTCCAGGGACTGGCGGATCCCCCGCTGGCCGATGGAGTGGAAGCCGGTCTGCATGCCCATGGCGATGGCCCGATCCACCACGTCGAAGACCACCTCCTGGTCAAAGTAAAGGAGGCCGCAGGTGGTGGGGTCGTCGGCGTAGGGCTCATCGAAGGCCGCGGTCCGGGAACCGATGGAGCCGTCCAGCAGGATGTCCGTGCCCATGGCCGGGTAGCCCGCCTTCTGGATGGCGTCCAGATCCATGGTGTCCCAATAGACGAGGATGTCCAGGGGCAGGGTGTCATGGATCTTCCCGAACACCGGGATGTCCGCGTCACAGAACAGGGCGCCGCCCTCCATGGCGTGGATGGTGGTGACCCCCTTGGCCACAGCCTCCGCCGCCACATGGCGGATGGCCTGCTCCCGCTGGCCGTCGGTCATGGCGTCGTTGTAGTAGTTCTTGGCCCGGGCATTGGCCAGGCCGTGGACCCTGCCCGTGGGCCGGCCGTCCCCGTCCTTCACCACCCCCGGTTCATTTCCGTTAAAACCGATGGCCTCGTAGGCCTGGGTATTAAGCTGGGTGTAGTGGAGTCCCCGGTCCACCAGGTAGACCCCCCGGTCCGGAATCACTGCGTCGATTTCCGCCGCGGTGGGCGGCCGCTTTTCCGCCAGCCGGGATTCGTCCAGACGGCTGCCGACGATCCAGCCGTCAGGCTGTTCCTCTGCCCGCCGCTTCAGTGCCGAGAGCACCCCGTCGATGGAACCGGCGTCAAAGAGATCCACGCCGCTTTCCCCCATGCCCGTCCCCATGACGTGGACGTGGCAGTCGTGGAGGCCGGGCACCGCGCAGCGCCCGTCCAATTCCACCACGGGAATCCCCTTCTGTCCTGCCAGCTTAGCCACTGCCTCCCTGCCGCCGGTCAGGGCGATCCGGCCCTTTTCCACCAGAATGGCTTCACACCGGGGGTTTTGTCCGTCCATGGTCACGCACTGGCCGCCGACCAGGGCGATGCTGTTGTTCTTCATGATCAAGCCTTCCTTCATCTATATCCAAAGCCAGGAGAAACTGTCTTGTACAATCACCGGCTTTTTATCCTTCATTTTACAGCGTAATAGCGAAATGGCCTGCCGCTCAAAAACGCAGGCAGGCCCCTATTAACTTTAGTTTACACCCTTTTTCCTCATTCTTCAACGACTATTCACAACTCTTTATTCATCTATCCATCTGTACGGGGCATGCAGGGGAACACGCCCCAAAGCTTTATCCGAATTTTTCGATTTTCCAGGGAAGTCCTGTCCTACCAGGGGATGGCTTTGAACAGGAGGACCGCCAGAATGCCGCCGACGATGGGGGCCACAATGGGAATCCAGGCGTAGGACCAGTCGCTGTCGCCCTTGGTCTTACAGGGCATGAGGGCGTGGACCAGCCTTGGCATGAGGTCACGGGCCGGATTGATGGCCGCGCCGGTCAGGCCGCCGATGCACATGACCACCGCAGTGATGATGATGCACACGTAGATGTAAATCATGGCTGAACCGATTTGAGGCACGTTGGAACATCCTTTAATGGAAAAGACCAGGATGAAGGTGCCCACCATTTCGCTGAGGAAATTTTCAAAGGCATCCCGGATGGCCGGGCCCGTGCAGAAGACATTCTTGATGGCCGCCTGGTTTTCCGTTTCGTCAAATTGCTGGCGGAAAAGCAGGTATACCACCCAGGCGCCCAGGAAGGCTCCGATGAACTGACCGGATAAATAAGATGGCAGGTTGGAAAAATCACCGGAATCCAGGCACATGGCGATGGAGACAGCTGGATTGAAATGGGCGCCGGAGGTCGCTCCGCAGATGAAGGCGGGGATCATGACGGCGAAACCCCAGCCCAAGCTTATCTGGATGATGCCTGCGCCCTGCATGCCGGATTTGTTCAATGTCGCTCCGGCGACCAGGCCTTCACCGATGATGATCAGCAGTCCTGTGCCGACGAGCTCGGCCCAAAAGATCGATGCGTTCATAATTTTATTCTCCTCCTATAAATCCATTTGCTTCACAACGGCAGCCAGGGCTTCGCCGAGGATCTTGTGCTGGTCGTCCATCATGTGGAGGCCGTCCTTGTCGCTGGCGTGGACATAAGCGCCGGCGTCAAAGAAGGGGACTCCCCGCAGATCCGCATTGGCCTTGAAGAATTCCGCCAGATGGGTGGATTTTTCCACATTGCCCTTGAACATTTCCCCGAACACGCCGTTTTCCACCGGACCCAGGGGCGGCGGGCAGATGAACAGCACCTTGGGCGTGTTGTTCCGGAAGGCGCCGGCCTGGGCCAGAGTCTTGTCCAGAATCAGGGCCGCGCTGTTGGCGATGTCCTGGGCCGACACGGAATAACGGACCTTCAGGTCGTTGGTTCCCACGAAGATCATGGCCAGATCGATGGGTGCGGCGATATCCAGCGCCGGGATAATCTGATCTTTACCGCAGCGGTATTCTTCAATGGGGTCGTCCCACACCGTGGTGCGGCCGTTGAGGCCTTCGTTGAGCACCACATAATCGTCCCCCAGGGCTTTCTGCATCACACCTGTCCAGCGGACATCGTCGTCCCAGCGCACTAGCGGTGAAACCAAATCGTTGTTGGGGTTCCAGCCCCAGGTATTGGAATCGCCAAAAACCAAAATCGTCTTTTTCATAATAGTACCCCCTATTAAGAAATAAATTTATAAATCGGGATGGATCCCGTTTATAGCAAAAAGAAAAGTCCACCCGGGGGCGCAGGGGGATCCCGCGCCACTCAGATGGACGACTCATCAGCTCATGTCCTGTTTATTTGATTGTTTCAATCTCTCTCACTATTTCCTGCCGGCTTTTTCACGTACTGCCCGGTGATCAGCTGGTGGTCCGTCACGATACAGGCCAGGGCGCCGAAATCCAGGGACTGCTGGATGATGCCGTGGTCACAGCCCAGGCCTCCGGAAATCACGCAGGGATGCTCGTGGATTATTTTTCTGTAAACCGCCCCGGGCACGGTCATGGGCATGATGTTCACTACGTCCGGCTTTCCCGAGCGGATGCTCTGTACGGCCTGGTTCACCGCCGCCGAATCGATCAGGAAGGTCCCCAGGACCGTGATGATGCCGTTGTCCCGGATCATCTTCAGGTTCTGGGATTTCATGGTGATGATGGCGTCCACGCCGATCCGGCGGAGCCAGGCCATCCCCTCCTTGTCCTTGGCGATGCCCTTCACCGAATCGTGATGGAGCATGGCCCGCCGTCCCCGTTTGTGCAGGATCGACATGATGGAGGGCAGGGAATTGATATCCCCCATCTTCAGGCAGACCCAGGGGAGACTTGTCCCCTTGATAAAATATCCCAGCTCCCCCGTATTGGTGGCCGAGGGGATGATGCAGCTCGTCCCCAGGGATTTCTCCATACTCTCCATCCCATTCACTCCTTTTCTGTCAATAAAAAAATCCAAATAACATAACACATACGCACCCGTACGTCCTATCTTATTTGGATTCCTCTTTGGCTCAAATCCATATCTCTTTATAAACATAATAGCAACGCCGCGGTTCTCTGTCAATCAAAAAAATAAATTTGAAAAATGTAAATAACTCTGATTATAACTTAATCCTCTCCGGCCGGCCCAAAACCGCCGCGGCGCTTCGCTTTTTCACCTCACGGGTTGGGATGGTCCGGCTCCTTCTTCTCCACCCAGTTGTGCCGGAAATAATCCCGACGATAGGCCTTGGGCGTCATCCCCGTGTATTTTTTGAACAGCTCGTTGAAATGGCTGTGGGAGGAAAAGGCCAGGTAGCCGGCGATTTCCGCGCAGGTATAGTCCGAATACTTGAGCAGGGTTTCCGCCGTCAGGACCCGCTTCTGACGGATGTATTCAAACAGGGGCATGCCCACCTCCTGGGTGAACAGCCCCGACAAATAGGTCGGCGTCAGGTCCACCGCTCCCGGCGATTTCCGTCAGGGTCATGGCCGCGTGAAGGTGGTTGTCCACGTAATCCATGGCCCGCAGGATGGGCTTGGAGATGACCTGTTCCTTCTGGATTTCCGCCATGCGCCGGGTGTAGTCCGTCATCATCTGGGTGTGGAGGCTGTGCACCGCCCCCACCGAGTCACACCCGTCCATCCGCTGGATATAGGCATCGCTCAAATCGTAGGCATCCGCCGCGGCCATCCCCCCCCTCGATGCAGAAGCGGCAGGCCATGGTGATGGAGGCGACGAACAGATATTTCTGATTGCGCACCGGATCCTCGGAAAGCTTGCCCAAAAGGTTGCCCCGGAACATGGCGATGCTCATGGGGATGGCCTCCATATCCCCTTCCTTCATTTTTTCGTACTGAAGCAGCTCCTCATCGTAAGTGTGATGCCGCCGTTCCTCCTCCTGCCTGGCAAAGCGCACCGCCGCCATGGCCCTCCGTGTCGAATCATCCATGCCTTTCCTCCCTTGTTTCTTAGATAATAGTTTACCATATTTCCTCGAAAATAATCATAATTATCTGATATTATTATTCGTCCTATCCTGCTATAATGATGTCAACACCACCGAGGGACCCTGTGATGTCAATCATGACCAATGGAGGAAAAAAACATGTATGAAACCATCATCCAAAAATGCAAAAGGGCCGTCTGCGCCAATTTGAACGTCCTCATCGAGAATGGACACCCCCTTTCCAGGATGTATACCTGGACTTTGTCCGGCGCTGCGCATAAAAACCAAAAGGCCCGCCCCGGCCAGCATGACACTGGCCGGGGCGGGCCTGCTTCAGCCTCCTCCCTGTCAGGCCAGGGAATGATACTGAGCCACGATATCCTTATGCAATTTCGTTCCTTTTCCGATGCCGGTGATCTCCGTCAACGCGTCGTCGATGCCCATTTCATCGATCATCTGCTGCATGGCCACGGTCTGTTCATCGTCCGGGGTCGTCGTAGTGGAGGGCGCAGGCGATGCCGTAGAGCAGGGTCGGCGTGGGGATGCCGTGCTTGTCCGCCAGGATGGCCGGTCCCCATGAGCCGGTCGTTGGCGGACAGCTTGCGCAGGGGTTCCCGGCATACCCGGCCCACGGGGTCGCTGATCCCCGGCGTGGTGTAGCGCTTGATGATCATGCTGTCGACGTAGCGGACCATGTCGTCATGGGCGAAGCCGTATTCCGCCTCGATGGCCGCGGCCGATTCCAGGGCGATGTTCCGGATCTGTTCCTTCAGCTCCGGCCGGGCCAGGGTTTCCTGGATCGTCGGGCAGCCGTTGTGGTAGCCGATGAAGCCGGTGCAGGCGTGGCCGCAGTTGACCACGTAGATCTTGCGCTGGAGGTACTTCATCAGATCGTCCACGTATTCCGCTCCCTTGATGGGCTGGGATTCGGGATCGACCAGCTTGTTCCGTTCGATGGGCAGCTCGATGGCATCTCCCACATCGATGCCCTGCTTGCCGTGATGTTTCGCCGGAAAAGACCATGCGGTCCACAGCCACATTGGGCCAGACTGCCGAGGCGTCCATTTCGATATCCGTCAGGATCCCGTCTTGCGCACTTCGAATTTCAGGATGTCCGTTCCCCAGGATGGCATTTTCAGCAGGCCATGACGATGGCCCGGTCCTGCCGCTTTTCCAGGCGGCGCTTGAGGCCCTTGGCCAGCAGCGGCGCGATCTTCGGCAGGATTGGTGGCCATGACCGGAGGTGGTGATGACCTCCGCGTCCGCAATGGCTTCCACCGCCGCGTCCGGTTCCTTGATGCTGGACAGGGCCGTCACCTGGTCGATGTCCTTTTCCTGATAATCGTGGTCGATCAGAAAGATGGGGTAGGATTTATTCTTCTTCAATTCCTCCACCACCGGTTCAAAGGTGTCCAGGAAGGTGATGCTGTACCCGCTGTCGTGAAGCAAATCCGCGATGAAGCCCCGTCCGATCTTTCCCGCACCAAAATGCACTGCATTTTTCATCATTTTATCTCACTTTCCTTAAAGGTTAAAAATCCAAAACTTCCATGACTTCCCGCTTGGTCCTTGGCTTTCCGCAGCCTGCGGACATTGTCCTCATCCATCAGGGTGTTGGCGATCTTGCCCAGGATGTCCATGTGTTCTTCCCCGCGGCCGGCCACGCCGATGACCAGATAGGCCGTGTCGCCGTCAAAATCCACCCCGTCCGGCACCTGGATGAAGCAGATAGCCCGAGGTCTTGATCTTATCCCGGGAATCGGACAGCCCGTGGGGCAGGGCGATGCCGTTGCCCAGGTAAACCGACACATCGTCACACCGGACGATCATGTCCTGGCGGTAGCTTTCATCCACATAGCCCCCGCCGACCAGGATATCCGCACAGGCGTCGATGGCGCTGCGTTTGTCCGATAACTTCTGTCCCAGCACGATGTTTTCTTCCCGGAACACCGGGATGGCCGGCTGCGCCTTGGCTTTAATTTCAGCCGGAAGCTCCTTCTGCTCCGCAGCGCCGCCCTTTTCCGTCATGGCGACGATCTGGGAGACGATGTGGGTGTACTCATCCTCCGCCATGAAATTGTCGATGGTCAGAATCGGGATCTTGCCCTCCGTGGACATTTTGGCCCGTTCCGCCAGATTCACATTGGTGACCACCACATCGGCGTCCGACGGGATTTCCGCCACTGCCACATGGTCCACCTTGGGCGTCAGCCCCGCCTTCTTCAGCCGTTCCTTGAGGATGGAGACCCCCATGGCTGAAGAGCCCATGCCGGCGTCGCAGGCAAAGATGACCCGCTTGAGGGAGGCGATGCTGCCAGCTGCCGCCCCGTCCAGGGAAACCGGAGCCGCGGCTCCCTCGATGACCTCATCGTCCTCGTCCTTTCCCCTCGTGAATTTCAGGATGAGACCCGTCACCAGGAAGGTGATGATCAGCGATCCGAAATAGCCGATGGCATTGGGCACGATGGCCGACTTGGGCGTCATCATGAAGAAAGCGAAAACCGAACCCGGTGATACCGGCCCCACGGCGCCGCCGCCGAAGGTGTTGAGGATGAACAGGGAGAACATGTTCCCTGCGATGGGACCGAGGATGGTGATGGGCTGCATCAGGCAGTAGGGGAAGCACACTTCCGCGATACCGCCGAAGAACATGATGATCACAGCGCCGGGAGCGGATTCCCGGGATTTCCTGTCGCCGAATACCGCAAAGGCCGCGGCCAGGCCGACCCAGTTGGCGCCGTTGGCTTCAATCAGGAACAGGATGGATTTCCCCGTGGTGGCTGCCTGCTGCAGGCCCAGGGGAATGAGGATGCCGTGGTTGATGGCGTTGTTGAGGAACAGGATCTGGGCCGGCTGTACGAAGAGGGCCGTCAGCGGGATCAAATCGCGGTCTGTCAGGAACTGGACGCCGCCGCTCAGGAAATTCTGGACCGCCGTCAGCGCCGGGGCGATGCCCACATAGCCGAGGATGCACAGCGCCACCCCGATGAAGCCCAGGGCAAAGTTGTCCACCAGCATTTCCAGCCCGGTTTTGACCTTCCCTTCCACAGCCTTGTCAAATTTCTTGAGCAGGGACGCCGCGATGGGCCCCATGATCATGCCGCCCACCAGCATGGTGACCGAGGAACCGACCACCGTCCCCATGGTGGCGAAGGCCCCGATGACCCCGCCCCGGCGTCCGTACACGTTGTAGCCGGCCGTATAGCCGATGAGCACCGGCAGCAGGTAGGTCAGGATCGGGCTGACCAGCTTGTTGAAATACTCGTTGGGACACCATCCGGTGGGGATGAACAATGCGGTCAGCAGCCCCCATCCGATAAACACACCGATATTCGGCATCACCATGGCGCTGAGTGTCGCCCCGAATTTCTGGATATTCGCTTGCGCTTTTTTTGATTGCATCTTTTCTTTCTCCTGGATTTCCCCGGCGGATCCGGACCGGACTGGCCGGCCCGCACCCCGGGGCGCATCGGTTATTCCAAATTGCCGTGACGGCTGATCAGGTCGTCAAAGGATTGATGGGTCATTTCCTTCAGGGTCATGACTATACTATCATAAACCAGCCAGCTGAGCTGTTCAAAAAGCGTTCCCACAGGCTGGACGGTCTGGACCTCTGAGCCTTCCCCGAGGAGACGGGTGGAACCCGGCAGCTTGATGACGGCCTGGGCCATGGACCCGATGGTCTGGCCGGGGTCGATGGTCACCGTGGCGATGTCCGCCCCCACAGCCTGGGCCTTGTTCGCCATGTTCACAAGCCCCGCCGTCCGGCCGGAGCCCGACCCGATGACCAGCAGGTCACCCTTCCCGATGGGCGGCGTCGTGGGCGCCCCCGGCGTGTACACCGCAAAGCCCAGATGCATGAGCCGGTTGGCAAAGCCGTTGGCGGCAAACCCCGACCGGCCGGCGCCGGCGACGAAGACCCGGTCCGCCTTCACAATGGCCTGGGCAAACACTTCAATCTCTTCCTCTGAAACAAAATCGGCGCTTTGTTCCAGCTCAGACAAAATGGTCTGTAAATTCTGGCATTTCATTTTTTCATCCACACCTTTCAATCCAGCGGCCGGCGGCCGTCAGTGAATCCTTTCGGCGATCTGGCCGCTTCCGCCGCCGGATCATCGGCATGGGCGATGCCCCCTCCGACGATGGCGATGTCCGCGCCTGCGGCCTTGTAAGGTATCCACCGTCTTGTAGTTGATGCCCCCGGCCACGGAAAGCTGGGATTTTTGGGACGCGGCCTTCATCTGCACCAGATCTTCCAGGGGCGTACGGCCCGCCGCCTGCTGATCGACCCCGGTGTGGACGGCGATGTGGGTGACCCCGATGGCTTCCAGCTCCGCCACCCGCGCTTCAATATCCTTGACACAGATCATGTCCACAAACACTTCCTTGCCGTATTTCTTCGCGGCGTCCAGGCATCCCTTCACCGTCAGGGTGTCCGTCACCCCCAGCACCGTTACATAATCGGCACCGGCCTTGAAGCAGATTTCCGCTTCGTATTCCCCGGCATCCATGATCTTGGCATCGGCCAGGATTTCCTTTTCCGGAAAAGCCTTGCGGAAGGCCCGCACGGCGCGCATGCCTTCATCGATGATGAAGGGCGTTCCAATTTCAATGATGTCAATGGATTCCCGAACCTTTTCACACAATGCCAAACCCTGTTCAATACTCATTTCATCCAACGCGATCTGCAGCTTCATCTTTTTACCTCTTCTTCAATTTATTTTTTACATCTTTTTGACCATTTCTTTGACAGTTTTTATTATAGCAGGGTAGTTGGCAAAATGCAAGTATTATTTTGCATATTTCCAATTATTTATTTATTTTTCCAATAATTTGCCAATTTTATCGGCTATTTTGACAATTATCCATCCAATATTGGCAATTATCGCGTTTTATTTGCAGAATTACAATTTTACAGAGCTGAAATCTCCAACTTTTTTGATGGCTCCGGAAAAACAATGCGAAATTGGCAAAATTCCATGGTAGTGCCCCAATAAAATTGGCTATTTCCAATCCATTCTTGCAAAATCGGGGGCTTTCGTGTAAAATGTCTCTATATAAATAGAAAAAAGAGGAGGATGAAATGGCAAAGCTATCCGCAGGGGAACGGCAGGAACAGATCACAGAACTTTTGAAAAGCAACGGAACCATGAAGGTGACGGAATTGGCCAAATATTTCGGCGTCTCCCGGGAGACCATCCGCAAGGACCTCATCACCCTGGACGATTCCGGCGCCGTGGAAAAATGGTTCGGCCGCGCCGTGCCCGTCCACAACTTCAACGTGTCCCCCATTGAAAAGCGGCTCCACGCCAATGAGCAGCAAAAAATAGAAATCTGCCAAAAAGCCTTTGACTACATTCCGGAAGACGCCATCCTCTACATCGACACCGGCAGCACCCCGCTGTGGATGGCCAAGCTCCTGAGCCAGAGGGCGGGCTTCCGCATCATCACCGCCTCCCTGCCCGCCGTCAACGAGCTCATGGGCAGCGGCAACGAATCATCATGACCGGCGGCACCATGAATCCCACCATCAGCGGCGCGGTGGGCGTCCAGCCGGTCAAATTCCTGGAGCGCCTCAAATTCGACGTGGCCCTGCTGGGTACCGCCGGCTTCAGCCGCCACGCCGGCCCCACCACCAACACCTTCGACGACGCCGACATCAAAAGGTGGTCATCGAAAATTCCCAGACCAACATCGTCCTGTCGGACAGCCGCAAGACCACCTACTCTTCCCTGGTGTGCTACGCGGACTGGGAGGAGATCGACTACCTGATCACCGACAGCGGCATGGACCAGGAGGTCGTCCGGGAGCTGTCGGAGCACACCGAGGTCATCCAGGTGGAACAGGCCGGGACGGGTTTCCCCCTGAATCCCAGCCTGAAAAGCCGTCTTTCCAATTCAAGATTTCCAAAGGACTTCTTTATTGCGAATCACCTTTAAAACCCACCGCATGCATCGACAATTGCTTGATTATTGCTTCACGGATGCTATAATAACATTAAAGGCATTCATAAAAAGGGAAGGAAGCGAAGCTCCTATGAATAAAAGGTTGAAGCGCCCCGGCGTGGTCGTCTGTCTGATCCTGGCGACGCTGCTGCTGGCATCCGGGCAGCGGTACAGGCGGCCCAGCGGACCGTGAGGATCGGCTATTATTACGACAGCGATTATTTCTACAAGAACGAGGATGGTTCCTACCACGGCTACGACGCCTGAGTATCTTTACGAAATCAGCAAGTACACCGACTGGTCCTGCCAGTATTGGGATTACAACAGCTTCGAGGAAGCCTACGCCGCCCTGGAAAAAGGGGAGA
>Ga0268356_11210_pt1 | contig 18393 bp, 19 predicted proteins | sample BioMet10_FD_194415 | JGI IMG/M metagenome (GOLD analysis project Ga0268356, IMG submission 194415) | Sewage microbial communities from Oakland, California, United States - Biofuel 10 (PacBio Assembly) | ecosystem: Engineered > Wastewater > Sewage > Unclassified | place: USA: California | collected...
ACGACATTTATAATCTTTCACGCATGGAAACGGAAGGTATGTACGATGCCAAGAATCAATCTACAGCAGTACTTGCCAGATGGAAAATACCTGGACAGATTACTGATATGCCAAGAGCTGTTGCTTCTAAAGAAAACCTGAAGACCTCCAGCCGCTTTGTAGAAGATGGTAGTTTCTTGAGATTGAAATCATTGACATTATCATATAATGTTACCGGAAAGCTATTGAAGAAATGGAATATAGGTCGTCTTCAGCCTTACTTCACAGCTCAGAATTTACTAACGTTTACCAAATACAAAGGATTTGATCCCGAAGTTAATCAATGGGGAGGAAGTGCACTGGTGCAAGGACTCGATTGGGGAACTTATCCTCAGACAAAAAGCTATGTGTTTGGTGTCAATGTTGAATTTTAAATAGAATAATACAATGAAAAATAAAATAAAACTTAGTTTACTATTGGGCGCAGCTCTTTTTATGGGAAGTTGCTCACTGAATTATGATCCGATATCTGATTATAGCGAACTTACCTTTGGAAATGAGACCGGAAGTTCTGGCACTAAATACCAAACCAAGGCAGAAATGCAACAACAGTATGATAATATCTATAAAAGTATTCAGAATGCACAGGAATCCTGGTACATGGATATGTTAGTATTTGCTGAAACTCATGCAGACAATGCTTATAGCGGAGCTACAGATGCTGAGCTCATTCAACTAGAATCTAATAAGCAGGATGGTACAAATAAGAACATCGAACGCGACTGGACATCTTTCCTTGGATATATAGTTTCTGCAAACAGGGTAATCTGTAACGTAGATTCTGTTCCCGATGCGACTCTGACTGATGCCGAACGTAAACAATGGAAAGCAGAAGCTTCCATCTGGCGTGCATGGGTATTGTTTGATATGACCAGATTATGGGGTGAAGTTCCTGTTGTTACTCAGGAAACTCCAAATATAACTGCAACAAACGTAAAAGAAATGTACCCTATCCTCTTCCCTGCCCGCAACAGTGTTGAAGATGTCTACAAACAAATTATAAGTGATTTACAGTACGGACTACAATATGCACCAAAAGCAGATGCAACTAACAAATTTAAATTAACGCAATCGGTGGCTAAAACTCTTCTTGCCAAAGTATATGCTGAAGCACCGGTTAGAGATTACGCCAAAGTTATTGAATATTGTGAATCTATAAAGAAAGATGGTTTTTCACTTGTAGCTAACTACTCTGATTTATTCTCTGTAAACGACGCTAAGACTGATGTAAATTATCGAAACACTTCTGAATCGATCTTTGAAGTTATTTATCCTCTAGGTAGCGGAAGCTGGGTTACATGGATGTTTGGCATTGATCAATGCGATCCAAGTAGTACCTATAACTGGGCTAAATGGATTACTCCTTCAAGAGATTTGATTCAGGCTTATGAAAACGAAGGTGATAATGTTCGTATGAATGAAGCAATTGTATGGGCAAAACCATCCTGGAGCATTCATTATCCATCAGATCATTACCCATTTATGTATAAAACTCGTTCTCGTTATAACAGTATCCTTAAGTTCCGTTTAGCTGATGTTCTTTTGCTGGAAGCTGAAGCTTATACGGCTCAGGGTAATTTAACTGCCGCTGCAGATTTAGTTGATCAAATCAGAGTTCGTGCAAAGTTAGCAAAGCTGGATGCTTCAGTTAAGTCTTCTAAAGACAACATGGTGAATGCCGTACTCAAAGAACGCCGACTGGAACTAGCTTTCGAAGGACAACGTTGGTTCGATCTTGTTCGTACAGGAAAGGTATATGAGGTTATGAATACATTAAATTCACGCGATTCTGGCCGTAAGAAGATGGCTACTTTCACTGAAAATTCATTGCTTATGCCTGTTCCACAAACTCAAATTGACAGTAATCCAAACTTAACACAAAACAAAGGGTACTAATCATGAAAGTTGATTATAGAAAAAAAATGTTATCAGTCTTGACCGGGTTGTTTATCACAGGATTTGCTTTCTTGGGATGTGGAAATGGTACTGTGCCTTCTCCCGAAGAACCCGGAGAAACGACAACCTCTGATGTCGATTTGTATGTTACAACGGCAAATCAATCTTTACTGTTCAAAAAGATTCCATTGTCATTCAGCACAAAAGACAATATGTCTCCGTTCACAATTCAAATGAATCCATCTGAAGTATTTCAGGAGATGGATGGATTCGGAGCAGCTATGACAGGTTCTTCTTGTTATAATCTATTAAAGATGACAGCCGAGGAACAGAGCTAACTGCTGAAAGAAACGTTTGATCCTAAAGATGGAATGGGATACAGTTATATCCGTATATCCATTGGAGCTTCGGACTTTTCGCTAAGCGAGTATACTTATTGTGATAATCAGGGCATCGAAAACTTTGCTTTGCAATCTGAGGATAAGAACTATGTTATTCCTGTACTGAAAGAGATATTGGCTATCAATCCTAATGTTAAGATTCTGGCTTCGCCATGGACTTGTCCAAAATGGATGAAGGTGAATAACCTGACAGAGAAAAAGCCTTTTGATTCATGGACAAGTGGACAGTTAAACCCTGATTATTATCAGGATTATGCCACATATTTCGTGAAGTATATTCAGGCAATGAAAGCAGAAGGAATTAATATTGCTTCTATGACAATTCAGAATGAACCATTAAACCGTGGAAACTCTGTTTCATTGTACATGACAGTGGCAAGAGCAAGCGAGACTTTCATTAAAACAGCTTTAGGACCAGCTTTCCGCAATGCGGGAATCAATACAAAGATTATTCAGTCTTTGATCATAATTATAATTATGACGACATTGCCGATCAAAAAGATTATCCAATCAACATTTACAAAGATGCTGACGCTGCTCAATATATTGACGGAGCTGGATTCCATGCTTACGGAGGTGATAAAGCCGAATTGCTTGACGTTCATAATGCAAATCCCGAAAAGAATCTCTATTTCACAGAAATGTCTATAGGTGAATGGAATTACAGTTTCGCAGGAGACTTAATGTGGAACATGGCTGAGGTTTGTATCGGAACCATTAATAACTGGACAAAAGCAGTTATTGTTTGGAACTTTATGCTGGATAAAAACCGCGGGCCCAACCGTCCGGGAGGATGTACTACTTGTTATGGAGCTATTGATATCAATCTCGATTACAAGACCATGACAAAGAACTCACACTATTACACCATCAGTCATTTGGCTAAAGTCATTAAGCCGGGAGCCAAACGAATTGGTACAACGGGTTACTAAGGTAAACGGACTTTACTATGCTGCGTTCCTAAATACCGATGGTTCATACGCAGTAGTATTGCAAAACGATACTAACAGTGCTATGAACATAACATTGTCTGACGGAAAGCACTCTTTTGCTTACTCTGTACCAGCTAAAGCTGTGGCTTCTTATAAATGGAACAAATAAAAAGGTTAATCATTAAATAGAATAAAAACATGAAAAAATATAAATCAATTTTATGGTCACTTATTGCTTTGGCTACATTCAGTGCCTGCAATAATGAGAATTATTCGGAACCACCTGTTGAAGGGAACGCCGGTTATAACTCTCAAATCACAGTTAACTTCTGCAATGTTTGGAGACAGTCTGACTTTCAATGCCACTGCTAACTGACGCTGAATTTCCTCTTTCTACTTTGAAAGCCCAGCTATTCTTTGGCACCTGACAAAGTATCGGAAACATGTTATTCGTACAAAACAAAACGGAGACTTATACATGGCAAGATATTTATTCCTTATATGGCTAATATTCCTAACGGAGCGGCCTACATTAAAAGCTTATTCTTCAGAATACACATTTCGGTACTACTGTACAGGACATTTCCTTGCCACTTACACGTCCGGACTATGATCACCTTACTTTGGTTACTGCCGAAGGTAAAGAATATACAATGGCTCGCACTGGCTTGTATCAGTATAAAGTAACTGCCAATTTTTCTCAAAAGGTAAAAGCATATATAAAAGCACCAAAAGCAGGAACTCAGGGAAATGAGATTAACTTCGGATGGGCTAGCGGAGCTATTACTCAAGGAACCACAAACGCAATTACTTTCTCAAATTCTAATGCCGGAACGTATGATATAACCTTTAATACATTAACCTATGCAGGTTCTCCATTCATCAAACTGCTTTTTGGTGGTGAAGAGATGACTATGGTAGACGATAATAATTACAAGATAGAGAAAAATCTGACTACAGGACAAGTTCTTGAAGTTGCAGGTATTAGTAATTTCAGTTCATGGTGGATTGATCCTGATTATTTTTCCTAAAGATGCTCAGGGTAAACTTACATTCCTCCCTATGAGTGGAAAATATCGTATTACAGCCAACTTTAAATACAACTATTTCGTTGTAGAGCGTATGACCGGTACCGGACTTGCTACACTGGCTGATGATGGAAGTGGTGCAGTATGGATTATTGGTGAAAAGATTGGTAAACCTTCACTATCTAATGAAGTGGGTTGGAATACAGATAAAGCTCTTTGCATGGCCCCTGTTGCCGCCGGTAAATATCAGGTAACGGTTGTTGCGGGTAAGGGTGCTTTGGGCAATGTAGACCCGGATGCTATAAACTTCAAGTTTTTCCATCAAAAAGGTTGGGGTGGTGAATTTGGTGAAACATCAATAACTTCCAATAGTACAAACCTTGTTGTAATAGCCGGAGGTGGAAATCTTAGCTTAGCTACTGACAAGAAACTCACAGTTGGAAAAACTTATGTGTTTACACTTGATGTAAACAGGTGGAAAAACAGCTGGTGTCCTTACAGTGGTTGAAAAATAATATAGAAGATTCTGTGAACTAAAGAAAAAATAAAGAAATAATGAATGGAATAAAACAGCTTATCGTTTTAAGTCTGTCTCTCCTTGCAGCCCCCTCCTTTGCACAGCCGAAGGGGGCTGTTTATTTAGACGATAAAAAACCGATTGAAGAAAGAATTGAGGATGCTCTTTCGCGCATGACACTGGAAGAGAAAGGTAGCTATGTGTCATGCACAGTCAAAGTTCAGCTCGGCAGGCTGTGCCACGTTTAGGAATACCTGAGGTGTGGTGCACCGATGGTCCGCACGGTATTCGTGCCGAAGTGTACTGGGATGAATGGAATACTGCAGGATGGACAAACGATTCTTGCATAGCTTTCCCAGCCCTTACTTGTCTGGCTGCTACCTGGAATCCCGAAATGTCCGGGCCTTTACGGCAAATCTATTGGTGAAGAAGCTCGTTACCGCAACAAAAATGTGTTATTGGGACCGGGGTAAACATATACCGCACTCCTCTGAACGGACGAAATTTTGAGTATATGGGAGAAGATCCCTACCTTTCTTCAGTAATGGTGGTGCCTTATATTCAGGAAGTTCAGAAGAATGGAGTGGCAGCTTGTGTAAAACACTTCGCATTAAACAATCAAGAAGTAGACCGAGACCATATCAACGTAAATGTCAGCGACCGTGCACTCTATGAAATCTACCTTCCTGCTTTCAAAGCTGCTGTTCAAAAAGGTGGAGCATGGGCTATAATGGGCTCATACAATAAGTACAAAGGAGAACATTGCTGTCACAATCAGTATTTACTCAATGACATTCTTCGCAAGGAATGGGGATTTGATGGTGTGGTAGTTTCCGACTGGGGAGGTGTTCATGATACGAAACAGGCAATTTACAACGGACTGGATATGGAATTCGGAAGCTGGACCAACGGACTGACCTGGAGTGCCAGCAATGCATACGATAATTATTATCTTGCCATGCCATTCCTGAAGTTGCTTCGTTCGGGCGAAGTCAAAGAAGAAGAGGTGGATAAGAAAGTGCGGAACATCCTTCGGATGATTTTCCGTACTACCATGGATAGAAACCGTCCATTCGGATCGTTTGGAACCGAGGAACATGCTTTGGCTGGACGAAAAATTGCTCAGGAAGGTATTGTTTTGCTGCAGAACAACAAGAACGTTTTGCCGGTTGACCTTGCAAAGGTAAAGAGAATTGCCGTTATTGGTGAGAATGCCGTTAAGAGAATGACCATCGGCGGCGGAAGCTCTTCCCTGAAAGTTAAATATGAGCAGTCTCCTTTGGCCGGATTAAAACAACGAATCGGATCTCAGGCTGAGATTATCTATGCCCCGGGATACGAATCACCAGCTGTTGCCGAACAGGACGTGAAAGGTGCCAAAGCGCCCGAACAGAAAGTGATAGACTTTCAGGGATTGAGAGAAGAAGCCGTTGCTGCAGCAAAAAATGCAGATATAGTTATCTTCTTTGGCGGACTAAACAAGAATGAACATCAGGATTGTGAAGGAGTAGACCGGAAGGAATATGAGTTGCCCTATAACCAGAATGAACTGATCAGCGCATTGGCAAAAGCCAATCCCAATCTGGTGGCTGTGCTTATTACAGGCAATGGAGTGGCAATGCCTTGGGCAAAAGAGGTTCCTGCTATTGTAGAAGGATGGTATAGCGGAACGGAAGCAGGAAATGCTATTGCTTCTGTATTGATGGGCGATGTTAATCCATCGGGCAAACTGCCTTTCACCATTCCGGTAAGCCTGAAAGGTAATGGTGCCAATGTTATGGGCGATTATCCGGGCGATGGTAAGGAAGAGACCTATAAAGAAGATATTTTTGTGGGATACCGTTGGGCTGATAAGCAGAAAGCCAAGCCATTGTTCAGCTTTGGCCATGGACTGAGTTATACAACCTTTGCTTATGGAAAAGCAGAAATTGATAAAACAAAAACATCTGCAGATGAGCAGCTTACCGTCAGCGTAAAAGTTAAGAATACCGGCAAACGTTCTGGTTCGGAAGTAGTTCAGCTATACATTAGTGATTTAAAATCCTCACTTCCTCGTCCGGTAAAAGAACTGAAAGGCTTTAAAAAGATTCAGCTAAATGCAGGTGAAGAGCAAAAGGTTTCATTTACTATCTCTAAAGAAGAGCTAAGCTTCTTTGATGATGCTAAGCATTCATGGATAGCAGAACCCGGAATGTTTGAAGCCCTTGTAGGTGCTTCTTCTACAGATATCCGATCAAAAGTTTCTTTTGAATTGAAGTAATGAGTATTAATAAAAGCAAGCTATAAAGCTGCTTAGAATTGCAGAGAAAAGTAAAATATCGATAAACCAGTGGTACTAGTTTATTTCGTAAAAGAGTCAAGGCTATTAGATATTTTTTTCAAGGGTACTAAGATTTTTATTCAGGTTGATTTGTTTATTTTAAGTACAGCTAAATTATAAAAGGTGTACAGCTTATATAATTAAACTGTACTACTTATTATATTTAGCTGTACGCTATTAAAATATTATAATCTGAGGCACTTGTTTAAATTAGGCCATATATTACTTAAGCCTTTTTGTAGCATATACTACTTCCATAAATGGAATAAAAAAATAGGAGACTGTTTTCGCAGTCTCCTATTTCTATTTATTATTGCAATGATTATTCTAAATAAAATCTATTTATGGAATATCAGTGCAGAAAGTCCGGGAACATAAACTTCTCCACCGTACATTGTTCCTAAACCGTATTGATTAATTATTCCATTCTTGCATACAACGGTGTATTTACCCGGTTCAACTGCAAACTTACGGGGAGCTCTGTCTCCATTCAATGCCACATAAATATCATCCCAGCTATCGCCGTTGCTATATCCCTTTAAGCGGAAAACAATAAGATTGCTTCCGGCAACCGGAAGGAACTCCATGTTTTTACGGACTAAGTCAGCATTTCCCATGTGGAAGGCCGGATGTGCTTTGCGCATGGCAATAAGTCCTTTGTAATAATCAAAAACATCCTTATAAAGCGTCTTATTATTCCAGTTTATTGCATTTACAGCATCGGGGCTTTCAAAGCTGTTATGTACCATTTTCTTATCCCTCATAATTTCTTCACCGGCATATATAAACGGTACACCTTGAGAAGTAAAGACAGCCGTAACAGCTAGTTTATCAATGGCGGCAATAACTGCAGGCGAAGCATCTGGCATGGACGATTTTATACGGTCTACCAAACACATATCGTCGTGGCAACTTACATAGCTAATCATCTGAGTGGGTTGCAAAGCCCATGGAGCTTTACTGTAATTCACAGAATCATTCAGTATCTGCGGATGCTTGATGGCTCCTACTAAACCAAACTTCACACTCATTTCTTTGCGAGAAATACCAGTCATAAAACCGCCTTTCTTGTCATCATTAAAAGGTCCACGAAGCCCGTCACGAAGTTCATCACTAAAGGCTGCAATACGCGGCATCTTAGTAATATTTTCCTTCATTGCCAGCTTTTCTTTTGGTAACTGAGGTTGTTCGGCAGCCCATCCTTCACCGTAAATATAGATGCTAGGATCAACTTTATCCAGAGCTGCACGTATCTGGTTCATGGTTTCAATATCGTGAATTCCCATCAAATCGAACCGAAAACCGTCAACATGGTATTCCGTTGCCCAGTAAACTACCGATTCAATCATGAACTTACGCATCATGCCTCTTTCGGAAGCCGTTTCATTACCACATCCTGAACCGTTTGCCCACTTACCATTCTTCTTCATGCGATAGAAATAGCCGGGAGCAGTCAGTTCGAAATTGCTGCCTTGAATACTGGAAGTGTGATTATAAACCACGTCCATCACCACACGAATGCCGGCTTTGTGCAGACTTTGTACCATTTTTTTAAATTCAACAATACGTACTGCAGGTTCTTTGGGGTTTGTTGAATAAGAACCCTCGGGTACATTATAGTTTAACGGATCGTATCCCCAATTATATTTATTAGCTTTCAAATTTGATTCATCGATTGATGCAAAATCAAACGATGGCATAAGGTGCACATGGGTAACACCAAGCTCTTTTAAATGATCTATTCCGGTTGCATCACCAGCAGTATTCTTTGTACCTTTCTCAGTCAATGCCAGGAATTTCCCCCGATTCTTTATGCCCGAAGTAGTATCCACCGAAAAATCACGATGATGCATCTCGTACAGAATAATATCGGCGTCACTCTTTAAAGGCGGACGTTGATCGGACGACCATCCTTGTGGATTGGTATCCGCCAAATCTATAACAGCTGCTCGTTTACCGTTCAGTCCCACAGCTTTTGCCATAATACCCGGAGTTTCTCCCAGCCATTTTTCTTTGATCTTCACATTAAATGCATAGAACTTACCTTTAAGGTTCTGGTTTACAGAAGCACTCCAAAGGCCATCTTCCTTAGGCTCGAGAGTAACCGACTGATAAGCCGAGCCTTCGTCGCCCGAATCAAATAACATTAATTCCACCTGCTCGGCCGTTGGAGACCAAAGCGTAAAGGTTGTCTGAGAAGGCGTGTAAACCATCTCATTAATAGGTACCGAAGGAACCGGATATTCATCAAACGATTTATAGGCTCTCTTCTCCGGTGTACAACTCATTGCAAAAATAGCTAATCCCATCAGGACAATTGATTTTAACTTCATAATGGTTGTTTTTATAAATATCTCACTCTTTATTTTACTCTGTCGGGATTCTTATTGATAAAATCCTTCCAGCCATGATAAGCATTATCCAGTTGCGGACGACCGGATTGAAGAAAATGACAATAAGCAGCAGCCAGTCCATCCGTAGCATCCATGTAAGGAAGCATATTATCATTGGAAATTCTGAGCATTCTTTGCAGCATATCAGCTACCTGCTCTTTGCTTGCCTTACCGTTACCGGTTATTGCCATCTTAATTTTAAGCGGAGCATATTCGGTTATCGGAATATCCCTTCCAAGAGCAGCTGCCATAGCAACACCTTGTGCACGCCCAAGTTTAAGCATAGACTGCACGTTTTTTCCAAAGAAAGGTGCTTCGATAGCCAACTCATCGGGCAGATAAGCATCAATAATTCCAATTACACGTTCATAGATATGACCCAGTTTAAGATAATGATTTTTATATTTCCGCAAATCGACTATTCCCATGGCAATCATCTCCGGTTTTGTGCCAACAATTTTCAGCACGCCATATCCCATCAGATTGGTACCTGGGTCGATTCCCAGAATAATCTTTTCCTTTACCGGTTTAATCATTCCATTACCTCCAGTAATGTAGGGGAATCCCACGACTTTATTTCCGAACATTTTTGTTAGTTCTCCATTCAGCCTGATTCCTATTTCCGTATGCCAACGGTGCAGCAAAGCACTACTTTCTACTTCCCATTGCAGAGAAAAGCATTCTGTTGTTTCGTCACGATGACTCAGCACTCGCAGTAACCTATGATTCTTTAAAATTCCATTCTTTTCGGTTTCAGGAACATAAACCTCGTTTATCCAGATAAGAAAGTTACTTAAAACTTCTTCGTCAATATTGTAAGTAGTATTATAAACCAGCATATTCAAAAAAATTGTTTTGGCAAAGATAGTTTATAATTCGAAATAAATATCTATATTCACGCCGTAATTATATGGGGTATTAGCTCATCTGGCTAGAGTGCGACACTGGCAGTGTCGAGGTGATCGGTTCGAGTCCGATATGCTCCACAAAAAGGGTGCTACACCAACTGTACATCCAAATCCTTCACAAAGAGAACAGATAAAGTGGCAGAACTATTAACCGAATTGGTCTTAAAATTGCCATTTTGCAATAATCCAGTAACATCTTTATCATTGAAAAATGACTTTTCCAATATGATAACCTTTTTGGGTGAGATATTAAAAGTAAGCACTTCACCGGCAGGCACTGTTATTGCTTGTCCACTCAACAGAGTATTATTTTCGCAGAGAACAATTCCCCCTGAATTCTTTTTGACAATTAAAACATACTCACTCTCTATTCTTTGTTCTGCTACTTCTGAAAATTGCCCCCACACTTTATTTGTCATATAAGCTGTAGATGAATTCTCAGGCACAATTAGTTTGCAACTTTTTCTATCTATACCTTCCCAAACATTATCCAATATAGTCTGTGGAACTGAGTTGAAGTTTTTAATCTCGGATATGCCGCAACAATTCTTAAAAGCAGAAGGGTTTATTTTTGTAATTTTAGCCGGAAGAGTGATTTTCGTCAGACACGCACAATCGGCAAATGCTTCTTTGCCTATGGTAGTTAGCGTAGACGGAAAATTAACTTGTTTCAAACCTCTGCAATTTTTAAAGGCACAATTTCCTATTGAAACCAATGACAATGGAAGATCAATATTCAACAATTTTTTATTAATAAAGAGAGAATCAGGTATAGTGAGCATCTTAGACGCACTTAAATTAATTGAAATCAAATTGGGCATGTGAGATTTTATCACATGAAAATCATTTTTATCTAGCTTTCCTTCCAGGATAAGAGAATTCACCTTATCAAGAACAACGCCCGCAGCAAATATTTCAGAAGCCAGTGTACCGGCTTTTTCAATATTTAAATGAAGCGTATTGCCATCACCTTCAACAATTGCTTTATTCTTCCAATAAAAAGCCGACTGATAACGGTCCTCCGGCTCCATTCGGAACATATATAGCAACCACTCTTTTATCTAAGGAACCTGAGCGCATAATCGGAGGAGTTGTGGCCTTTATTTACAGGTTGAGGCACTACAACCATAAAACGTTTCATCACCCAACATAGAAAGAGATTTAGGAAGAGTTATATTAGTCAGACTGGAGCAACCATAAAAGGCACAATCACCTATGCTTGAAAGCAGATCAGGAAAAACCACATCAGTTAAATTAACACAACCATCAAAAGCATAATTACCAATATTCTTCAGAGTTGAAGGAAACGTTACCTTAGTTAATGACGTACATCCTGAAAAAGCACTAAACTCAATTGAAGTTATTGTGAATGGTAATTTATTGATTTAAGGGAAGTTTTCCCTCTAAAATTTCCATCATTACTACTAAAAGCATATCCAGGAATAACATTTGCATTATAATCAAGACTATTAGAAATAACAGTGGTAGCCTCAAGATCAATGTTTGCAAGCGCAGGCATGCAATCTCTCATTGCTTCAAAGTCTTTTTGGTCTATTTTACCAACCAAAGTTAAATTAGTTAAAGTTTTTAATTCTTCAGGAGTAAGTAAACTACTCATTTCCCCGGCGTAGCTATATAAACTGTTTTATTTACTTGTGCGCCAAGTGGTAAAACAAAAATTATTTGCAATAAAACAGCAAATAAGTATTTCAAATTAATCATCTTATTGTATTCTATATTTCCTTTTCACTTCAAATAATTTGCAAAATTAATTCATTTGAATGAATAAAAGAAATATTCTTAATCCATTTACTTAAAAAAGATAGACAAATTTACCAATAAAGCAAGAACAATAGTAAGCCTTCGGTTAAGTACGTATAATCACAAATAAGTCCCAATTTGCATCAAGTTTGTTCAACTTGGAAGAACTTGATGCTAGTTGGGACTATTTTATTCGAGTTGGTTTCAATTTGAAGAATCAGTCCTGTTTTTCCAGTTCCTTGGTAATAGCTCCTTGATATCCATCTTTGATTCTTTGTATACAGGTAATTTTCTTAAGATATCAGTCATCCATTCTCTTGGATCAACTCCGGCAGCCTTACAGGAACTTATTAAGGAATAAATTATTGCTGCACGTACTGCTGAGTCGTCATTTCCACAGAAAAGATAGTTTTTCCTGCCGATGGCTAAAGGCCTTATTGCATTTTCGATAAGGTTGTTATCTATATTGATTCTTCCTTCATTTACATAACGGGCAAGACGTGGCAGGAGTGTATAATTATATTGTATAGCTTTCCCCATTCTGCTGCCTGGAAGTACTTTCAACCATGTATCTCCAAGCCATTTTTCAAACTCACAGATAATTGGATATGCTTCAGTCTTACGTTTGTCTTTTCTCTGATCTGCTGTCAGTTTCATATCATCGGCTACACTCTCGATATGATACAGCTTATTGATATATACAAGGCCTTGTGTAGCTTTCTGATTATCCTCATCAAAGGCTTCTACAAATTTACGTCGTGCATGAGCCCAGCATCCATAGAGTGTTATACCTTGAATCTTTTCAAAGTCATCATATACATTATAGCCATCAACCTGTACATTTCCTTGATAACCAAGCAGAAGTCTGTGTGCTGTAGCCTTGCTTCTTGAACCGAAGTCATAGCTGAAGCATACCGATCCGTGCAATGCGTCTCTCACGCACCACATATAGCCCTTTACCGTACGATGTTTTTCATTGTCTATAACAGGAATCGTACTCTCATCAACCTGGATATATTCACTTGAGAGTATCTCTGACTTTAAATGTCATACAGTGGCTTTATCCTTTCGCATGTAGCACTGAACCAACCATTCATGGTAGAGTCATTGAAAACAATGCCACTTTCACGGTACTTTTGGATGACCCTGTAGAAAGGAAGGTGATACATGAACTTGTCAAGTATGATATCTGTCAGGACAGATGCGCCTGCAATGCACTTGTCAACAGGAGCTAACGGCATAGGAGCGATTTCAAAGGCTTTCCTTTCGGGACTTTTTATCTGTATATCAGATTTGAGTACATACTTATGGCGTATTATTCTTCTGATGTATACCATTGCTGGTATTCTTTCAAGAGAATCGCTTATTTCAGGAGTAAGTTCACTGTATTCATCTGCGTTTATTCCTTGCGGATATATATGCTCTTCCCTGACTGGCAGTTTGGATGTATCAAGAGGTTTTCTGGAAGGCTTTTCCTTTGTCTGACCGATTATCTTGTCTATGTTCTTCTGCTCTGCAGAGACTTCAGCTTCAGCCTTGCCTTCTGATCGTCACTCATCTGCTCGGGAAACAAATTCAGTTGAAGCTCATCAGGATTAAGCGGAAGGTGTTTTTCGCTCATACTGCCCAAAACTTTCTTACGGAGCCACGCAAGCTGGCTTTCAAGGCTGCTTACCAAGTTCTTCAGACGTTCATTTTCTTGCTGTAGGGCTATTACTTCCGCTTCTGTCATTATCGTGTTCTATTATGGAACAAATATAATGATAATCAGCTAATTAAACAAGTGTTTGTAAATATAATTACTACTATAACTGCATGTTTCTCAGATGCATGAGACGATTCTGACGACTATCTGCCTTTTCCATAATTCCTTCAACCAAGAGCACGAGATCACGCCATTGCATGACATATGATGAAGAGGTTGCAGAAGACAGGTCAGGAAGTGCAAAGGTTCCTCTTTCAAGCATCTTACTGTATATTACCATACCTCCCGGTTCCCAATGAAGGAGTTTGATGCGGTTACGATGCTTGTTTATAAAAATGAAAACATCACCATTATGGGGATTTGCACCCATGATATTGGTCACAAGTCCGCTTAATGTATGGAAACTCTTTCTCATGTCCGTCGGTTCGCTGAACAACAGATAACGGTTACTGTCACCGAGGCTAAACATGATTTGTGGCTGATAAGATGATACTTTCGAGTTGAGAGTTGTTAAGCTCGCCATGTATTCTCATGATGGTGCCGTTTGCAGATTGTAATTCAATATTTATATTACTACATACTTTTTCATCTTGGGCTCTTTTCACATGAGAACATTTTCTGGTAAGATCAGGACAAGGTATGAAATTACCTTTATTCCCTATTTCTAATAACTCATTATTATTGTTTTTTGCATACTTGCTTTTTGCCTCATAAAAACGCCATGGTGTTATTCCTAATTCTCTCAAACGGTCCTTAAAGCTTACATTATTATCTTTGCAATAAAGGACTATGGAAGCTATTTCTTCTTTTGTCATCATAATGCTTTGTTTTTAGGCAAAAATAAAAAGAAAGAAATTTGGATAAAAGATGCATTTCACCGAAGGCTTACGAACAATATTTAAAATACAATCTATTTAAAGAAAAAAAACATCATAAAAATTTAATTTAAATAACTGATAAACTGAATATTAAAATAAAAATATATAATAAAAAGAAAAATAGCCTGATATATAAAAGTATACTATAAATTATCATATCAATTTCTATTTATATAATCATTCAATACAACATATAATTAAATAACATTTAAGTTATTAATATGTAATTTATAAATTAAAAAATCACCTTTCTAAAAACATACATTTACACTTAAACAAAATAAGTTACAAAAATAAATCATTTTATTTACTAAAGTATTAATCAGCCTATTACAGCATTTTTTTATTGAATATCAACGACTGATTTAAGTCGTATATCAACAGAAGAGGCACCAATCTCCAATACAACTTTTCCTTTCGTAAGAACAAAAGAATGGTTCTCCTCTCTCCAATGCATCAATTCCGTTGCAGCAACCAACAAAGTAACTTCTTTCTGATCTCCTTTTTTGAGTGCTATCCTACTAAAAGCTTTAAGTTGCTTAATAGGATCATTGGCTTTACGGTTTAGCTTACTAACATAAAGTTGCACTACTTCTTCTCCATCTCTTGCTCCACTATTGCGTAGCTGAAATGTAACTCTTAAAGTATCGCCCGAGTGAACAATCCGACTATCTGTTTTCAGATTGGAATAAACAAAGGAAGTATAACTCAATCCATGACCAAAAGGATAAAGAGGCGCAGCTTTACTATACATATAAGTTCGTCCGTGACGAATATCGTAATCCATCATATGAGGAAGATCGGTAATACTTTTAGGCCAGGTTTGTGTTAATCTCCCTGCCGGATTATATTGGCCAAATAAAACATCACTAACTCCATGCCCTAACTCCTGACAACTTTGGGTAGAATGAAGAATGGCAGGAACCAACTGCTGAGTGAGATTAATGGCATAAGGAAAACTACTGATAAGTACAACTGCCGTTTTAGGGTTGGCATCATGAACCTGCAGAATTAAATCCTCCTGTTCCATAGAAAGTGCTAAACGGTCAACTGCCTCTTTTCCTTCGCTGGCAACGGGAGATTTTTCCCATCCGGCATCACACCAGGGATGATTACCCACACATACAATTGCCACGTCAGCCCACTTCGCAATGGTACGGGCACTATCCATTTTGTTAGTCGCCACATAGCGAACTTCAACTGCGGAATCTTTTAATTCTTCACGGATTGCATCCAATACCGTAACTTTATATGCCGGAGTTCCACTGTACCAATCTTCAATAACCTCAGTTGCACGTTTACCAATCACCGCTACCTTTTTCAGCTTTAATTTATCCAAAGGAAGAAAATGATTTTCATTTTTCAGCAACACTATAGATTTATCAGCCACTTTACGAACAAAAGCTTTTGTCTCAGGCTTATTCCATGGTTCCTGCGAATCTTCCACACCAATGCGGGCATAAGGATTTGCCGAAGAATTTCCATCCAACAACCCCAGTTTTAAAGCAATCCTTAGATTCCCCCGAATAGATTGTTCAATCTCCTTTTCTGTTATTAACCCTTTATTCAAAGCTTCGACTACGGATGGACGATAATCATCCAAGAATTTTGTAATACCGGCTTTTAAGCAAGCAGACGCAGCATCAGCCAAATTTGTAAAAGTTTTATGATCAGTCATTAATAACTTAAAAGCTCCTCCATCAGTAATCAATGCACCATTGAGGCCCCATTCCTTCATTACAACATTTCGCAAAACAGGATTCAACGCACAAGGAATTCCATTGTATGAATTATATGCTGCCATCATAGAATTACTTCCGCCTTCAGTAACTCCTTTATAAAAAGGATAAGAATAATATTCTCTGAAAAGAGTTTCATCAAAATCAGAAGAGCTATAGGTACGTCCAAACTCATTACTATTTGCCAGGAAATGTTTCATCAGCGAAGATGCACGCCAGTATTTAGGATCATCTCCTTGTAAGCCTTGCACAAAAGAGACCACTAATCTGGAAGTTAGATAAGCATCTTCTCCATAACACTCTTCAGTGCGCCCCCAACGCGGATCGCGCCCCAAATCTGCATTTGGAGACCATATCACTAATCCGCCTTTCTGATATTTAGCATTCTGAAAAATATAACGACTCTCAGTAGAAATATATTCGGCAACACGGTGAATAAGTTCCGTATCCCACGTTTCTCCTAGACCATATCCCTGAGGAAAAACAGTAGTAGGAACCTTTTGTCCCCTACTCTCACTCCACGCCGGCCCACCCAACACAACTCCATGAATACCCTCCACACTTCCAGCACTCCGAACACCAAGACGTGGAATATAGGTATTATTACCCAAAGCATTGATCTTTTCATCAAGCGTCATTAAGGACAAAAGGTTATCTACCCTCTTTTCATCCGAAAGATTTACATCATTAAATGGAGTACTGCGCCTTGCTGTAAAAAGACTTACTAAAAGGAACAACAAGGTAAATGCATGTATTCATAATCGTTTTATAGATAAATAGTTAGATGCAAAGTTAGTTTTTTTATCGACAATTCATAAAACTATTCATTAAAGTAGATTGTTACATATAAAAATAGCTATAAGTAACAGAATCATTTAAATAAAGGAAGAATATAAAATGATATCAGTGATGAGAAAGTTATTACTTCTTGTATTATTCTTGCCAGGTTATGGTTTTTGCACAAACAAAACAAGACCTATTCTACCTGATTGATAAATTTCCGGTTAATAAATCAGGAGATGTAAATTTCTGTATAATCTGATTCAATTAAAAACTCAAGTAAAGGAGTTATTTATATAAAAGCTATTCAGGCTACTGATTATAGCTTTAAAAATGCGCCATCAACAACTATACCTCTTTATGATGACGTAAATAATATAATAATATATAAAGGAAAGTTTATTCGCATTGACAGAATACAAAAAACATTTTCAACAGTGCTGAATACATACATATATCGTTTTACAATAAAAATTGAATGTATGGATAATGCTTATAAATTAAGTATTTACGATATTTCTGAAAGTGAAGGAGACTTCACAATTATGTTGTCCGACTTGCTTAAAAAAGAATATTACGAGAAGATGAAATTATCTGCCGGTTCATTAAAAGCAAAATACAATTCTATTTTATTCATTTATAACTATCTGACGAGCAAGATTAAATCTGTACGCGAATATATGCTAAAAGAAAATGTGCAAATAAAAAGCAAACAGCCGGAATAAGATTTTCATTCCGGCTGTCTCTTTTTAATTCGTATATTAAATCTGCTTATTTACTATTCAGAATTACTTTTCCATTCTTTAAATCTTTTGATGCTGCTTCAAGAATAATCTCACCAGCCTTATCTGTTGTTTGAACGATTGCAGTAAGCATTCCATTAAACAATGTCATCTGAGGTAAATGGAACAAATCCATAGATATCGGATCGCCATTCGCACCGGCACGATAAGTTCCGGCACCTTTCACCTTGAATTTTACCAGTTGATTGACATTCGGACAAAGATTACCATCTTTATCAACCACTTTAACTGTAACATAAGCCAAGTCTCTTCCATTAGCTGTTAATGAAGTTCTATCAGCTACCAATTCAATA
>Ga0268356_10051_pt1 | contig 18358 bp, 27 predicted proteins | sample BioMet10_FD_194415 | JGI IMG/M metagenome (GOLD analysis project Ga0268356, IMG submission 194415) | Sewage microbial communities from Oakland, California, United States - Biofuel 10 (PacBio Assembly) | ecosystem: Engineered > Wastewater > Sewage > Unclassified | place: USA: California | collected...
AGGCGCATAGTTATTATCCAGACCATTTGTGGCATAACAAAGAAAAAGTGACTCTGAAAGAAAATGAGAATAATGGGCGACAAATATATTCACAGGACCTCATTCATCAGCACGCAATACAGTTTATCAAGGACAATAAAGATAAACCATTCTTTGCCATGCTGACTTATACTTTGCCACATGCTGAATTGAATTTACCGCACGATTCCATTTACAAAATGTATGAGAACCTGTTCGATGAAAACCTTACAATTCCCGTAATGGATACCATCCCTCTGAAAAGCCCAAAGCTTCGTTTGCCGCCATGGTAACCAGACTAGATTTTTATGTAGGGCAGGTTCTTGATGACTAAGAGCTCTTGGATTGGACAAAAACACCCTGGTTATTTTCACCAGTGATAATGGACCTCACCGTGAAGGTGGTGGTGATCCTGATTTTTTCAAAAGTTACGGCCCGCTTAGAGGGATCAAACGAGATGTTTATGAAGGCGGAATTCGTACACCAATGATTACCTGGATGCCAGGTAAGGTACAGGCTGGAACAAAAAATAATCATATCATTGCATTTTGGGATATAATGCCTACCTTATCAGAACTAACAAAAACCAAACTACCTGTTCAAACCGATGGTATTTCTATTCTTCCTACTATCTTCTCTAAAAAAGGACAAAAACAGCACGATTATCTTTACTGGGAATTTCACGAAGATGGAGGTCGTCAGGCTATTCGTCAAGGAGGCTGGAAAGCCATTCGTCAGCATATTGCCAGTGGAAACCCACCTTCGAGCTCTATAACCTGAGTAAAGACTTGCATGAAGATAAAGATTTGTCAGCACAGTATCCCGAAAAGGTAAAAGAAATGAAATTATTAATGGATAGGGCTCGTACAGAATCAAAACTGTTCAATTTTGGAAAAGCGGAAGGAACAACAATTCGTTGAAAAGTCTGAGTTGACATCTTCGCTGATAAAGAAACTGAGTAAAATGGCTCAGAAATAACGGATGATCCTTTAAGTATTGTCCAAAATAATAAGTAAATACATTATTCTCTTGTTTAAGAGAAGTTTCTTACATTTGCGAAGAAGATTTTACTCTCAGAAATTTATGAGGCTAATTATACAGTTACATAATGAAAAAGCACTTATTTAGTTTGCTGGGTATAAGTACAACACTTATTCTCCCTGTAACTTCAATGTTTGCTCAGCAAACAAAACGGGCGAACGTAATTTTTATCCTGGCCGACGATATTGGTTATGGAGACTTAAGTTGCTATGGCGCCAGGACTATTCATACACCTAATGTAGATAAACTTGCTTCACGTGGTATTCTTTTACAGATGCACATGCGGTGGCTGCAACAAGTACTCCTTCCCGTTATTCCCTACTTACCGGTCACTATGCATGGAGGCGCAACGATACCGGTATAGCCACTGGCGATGCCGGCATGATAATTCGTCCGGAGCAGACAACCATTGCGGATATGTTTAAAACGAGCGGATATACAACAGGTGCGGTTGGCAAATGGCATCTGGGCTTTGGTGATAAAGCCGGAACGCAGAACTGGAATGGATTTATTACTCCGGGATTATCGGATATTGGTTTTGATTATTCGTATATTATGGCTGCAACAGGCGACCGTGTACCATGTGTGTTTGTTGAAAACCAGCGGGTAGTTAATCTTGATCCCAATGATCCGATACAGGTTAGCTATGAGAAACCTTTCCCAGGAGAACCTTTGGGAAAAGATCATCCGGAAATGCTGACGGTTATGAAACCGAGTGTGAATCATGGTCACGATCAGGCCATTGTAAATGGGATATCCCGGATTGGTTACATGAAGGGGGGAAAACAAGCGCTTTGGAAAGATGAGAATATTGCCGATAGTATCACGTGTAAAGCGATTAAGTTTATTGAAGATAATAAAGATCATCCGTTCTTTCTCTATTTTGCTACGAATGATATTCACGTTCCTCGTGTTCCTGATCCTCGGTTTGTAGGAAAAAGTGGAATGGGAGCCCGCGGTGATGCATTATTGGAGTTCGACTGGAGTGTAGGAGAGGTAATGAAAACTCTTCAAAAACTAGGCTTAACTGAAAATACCCTAATCGTTTTAACCAGTGACAATGGCCCGGTTGTGGATGACGGATACCAGGACAGAGCAGTGGAACTATTAGGTAAACACCATCCAGGTGGACCTTTCCGCGGAGGTAAGTACAGTATTTTTGAAGCAGGAACTCGCATCCCGTTTGTAGTGAGCTGGCCTGCAAAAGTTAAATCTGGCATTTCTAATGCATTGATTTCTCAGATTGATTTATTTGCCTCTTTGTCCGCCTTAATGGGTAAAGAGATAAAGAAAGGAGATGCTCCCGATAGTCAGGATTACCTGTCTGCTTTCTTGGGTAAGGCAAAGAAGGGACGTAAGTACATTGTGGAACAAGCTGGTACATTGTCAGTTTCCACCAGTGAATGGAAATATATTGCTCCGGGTAATGGCCCTACATACAATAAGTTAACTAATACGGAACTGGGAAATAGTAAGGAACCTCAGCTTTATAACCTGAAGAAGGATAGGGGGGAGAAAGAGAATCTTGCTTCTAAACATACAAAGGAGGTTGAAACACTTAAGGCTATTCTTGAAAAAGAGAAAGCTTTAAATCCTCAATATGTGCCGATTACCCGCTAATGTTTGTAATATTGGAGAGTAAACAGTAAATTTGGATCTTAAGATAATATTTGTGATAACAACTGATAGATACATTACTTATTCATAGATGATTGATAACTAATAACGAAAAGTAAACCAATGAAACCAAACAGAACAAACATCCTTATTCTATTGATAGTTTTTTTATGCAATGGTGGCAAACTGGCCGCTCAGCTTAATATTACACCAAAACCGTTGGTTGAAGAGTTGCAGAAAGGAACCTTTACACTGAATAAAAAAACGGTGCTCTATACAAATCTTAAAGATGAAGAGCGTAATAATATGCTCAACTTTATAAAAGAATCTCCCCTAAAACTCTCTAAAATAGGAAAAACGGGCAAGAAGAATTCAGTGAACCTTCTTTTGGTTGAAAAAACAGTCGATTATCCATCTTCTGAAAGTTATCAGCTATCTATAACTCCTAAGCAAATCACTATTTCTGCTACAGACGGAGCCGGATTATTTTATGGAGTTCAATCGTTTTTACAGTTAGTGAATCAGAACGAAGGTTTGAAAACGCAAACGCTTCCTGCTGCACTTATTAAGGATACTCCCAGATTCTCTTACCGAGGACTTCATCTGGATGTGTCCCGTCATTTCTTTACTAAGAATTTCATCAAGAAACAGCTTGATATGATGGCTTATTACAAGCTTAACCGCTTTCATTGGCATCTGACTGACGGTGCAGGCTGGCGTATTGAAATTAAGAAGTATCCTTTGCTTACTGATAGTGCAGCATGGAGACCTTATAAAACCTGGAAAGAATGGCATAGAAACGGCCGGAAATATTGTACAAAAAATAATCCGAAAGCACAAGGCGGATATTATACTCAGGAAGATATCAAAGAGGTGGTGGCTTATGCTCAGTCGCGCTTCATCACAGTTATTCCGGAAATAGAGATGCCGGGACACTCTGAAGAAGTTCTGGCTGTTTACCCGGAATTATCTTGCTCGGGAAAACCTTATGTGGATTCAGACTTCTGTATTGGAAATGACAGTACTTTTACATTTCTTGAAAACGTATTGACCGAGGTTATGGCTCTTTTCCCTTCTAAATATATTCATATAGGAGGAGACGAAGCAAGCAAGAAGGGATGGAAAACCTGTACTAAATGTCAGGCACGTATGACCAATGAGAATTTAAAGAATGTGGATGAGCTACAGAGTTATATGATTCACAGAATAGAAAAGTTCCTTAATGCTAACGGAAGAAAACTGCTGGGTTGGGATGAAATACTTCAGGGTGGTTTGGCACCCGATGCTACTGTGATGTCATGGCGAGGTGAACAAGGTGGAATAGCTGCAGCAAAAGCTGGACATCAGGCTATAATGACTCCTGGAGAGTTTTGTTATTTTGATGCTTTTCAAGATGATCCTTCCACTCAACCCGAAGCAATTGGAGGATTTTTGCCTTTGCAGAAAGTATATTCTTATAATCCTGTTCCCGATTCACTGACTGTTGATCAGAAAAAACTAATTCTTGGTGTGCAGGCTAACTTATGGACTGAATACGTTCCAACGCCCGAACATGCAGAATACATGATTTATCCAAGATTACTGGCTTTGGCTGAAGTTGCATGGACAGCTCCTGAACTTAAGTCGTACCCGGATTTTCATGCACGTGCACTGAAAGCTGTCAATTTCCTCGAAAGTCGTGGATATCATCCTTTTCAGCTGAAGAATGAAGTGGGAGAGAGACCGGTAAGTCTGCAAAAAGAGAACCATCTTGCTGTAGGGAAGAAAATAACCTATAACTCAAAAAAGAAGTACTACTATAATTACACTGCAGGAGGCGACTCTGCCTTAATAGATGGATTCAGAGGTGGATGGTCGTATAGCGACCACCGTTGGCAAGGTATTATTGGTACAGAGCTTGATGTGACGATTGACCTTGGTGCTTCAATGCCTGTTCATTCAATAGGTGCCGACTTTATGCAACTCATCGGACCTGGTGTGTGGATGCCTCATGACGTGGAAATCAGAATCTCTGAAGATGGTGTGAATTTTACTTCTCTTCGCAAAATAGAGAACGAGCTTCCAGAGGATTATGAACGGTTAGCCTTCCGCGAATTTGGCTGGCAAGGTGAACAAACAGCACGCTACATTCAATACATTGCCCGTCCTAACAGTAAAGGAGGTTTTATGTTTGTTGATGAGATTGTTGTGAAGTAAAATACAGCTTCGATTATTCTCTTTTAAAACTCCTATGTATCTAGTAGATTTTATAACGGGAGTTATATCTTTATCGGTGAGATAATAATATTTTAGTGTAGACTTTATATAAAAAAAGGTCTACACTATTTTTTTAGGTGTAAGCTAAATATAAAATTTCTCTAGAGATATTTTAAAGAGTTTCACTGAATATTAACTTTATAACCGGTTTAAAACAGCTTAATCGTGGATTAAGTTCCTTTTTCATTCTATATCTAATTAGAAAAACATCTATCTTTGGACTTCAAATACCAGTTATCGAATTATGAATCAATTGAAATTTGTAGAAATAGAAGAGGAAGATCTTGCTTTCGTAAAGGAAATGTATGATTACTACACGCTTAATACTACTGTTGTTTATTCTATAGATCCTGTTCCTATGGAGGATATAAGGAGCTTTGTTCCTGTCAAAGATCCTCTTTACCGTTCTTTTATGCTTTTAACTCCCGAGGGAGAAAAATGTGGCTTCTGTTATTTTAATAAGTTCAAGCCACGTGCTGCATTTAGTGTTTCTGTTGAAATTACTATTTACCTTAAACCCGGGTTCGAAGGCAGAGGATATGGAACAGAAGCTTTACTGAGACTTGAAGACTATGTACGCGAAGGAGGGTTTTACTAATATTGTTGCATTAATTTCCGGCGATAACATGGTTAGCCGTCATCTGTTTGAGAAGTGTGGTTATACTTGCAGTGGGAATTTGAAGAACGTGGCCCGTAAATTTGACCAATACCTGGATTTAATGTTTTATCAGAAAGAGGTTTAGTCCTCATTTTATCAGATACCTGAAATAAAGCATATAAATAACAATCTTTGCTTAGTTATGGAAATAAGAGTAATAAATAATTGTGATGGCATCGACTTCTCTGAAGTAGTAGAAATATTAAAAGCCGTAGGTATGAGATATCATGCTCCTGAAGTTCAGGAAAAAGCATTTCGAAATAGTGCCTCTACAGTTTTTATATTCCACAAAGAGACATTGGTTGGATTCGCACGAGCTATCAGTGATGGTGTTTTACAGGCTGCGGTATATGATGTAGCTATTCATCCGTCCTATCAAGGTAAAGGATTGGGCAAAATACTTATTGAAAATTTAAAGGAACAACTTTCGGGCTATAATCTCATTTTATATGCTTCTCCAGGCAAAGAAGAGTTTTATAAAAGAAGTGGTTTCAGTAAGATGCTCACAGGCATGGCTTATTTCCAGGATGCTGATAGCAAAAGAGAAAAAGGCTTTATTGAATAAAAGTGATCTTTTGAAAATACTAATTGTGTTTTTGATTAAAGAATAAAAGATATGTGGCTGTCCAAAAATGATATGAATCCAGAAAGTTAGCCAAAAAACGTTCTGGGTCACTTTAAAAGTAGAATAGCCATGTTTTCTAAGTATGAGAAGCGACTAAAATATAGAAATTTATTATAGTATTGCCAGGCCTTTTATATGTAATCTATTCTTGACTTTAGTTCTAATATTTTACATAATTAATTTATTGTTCTAAATGGTTATATATGAAGTGGATACTTTTAATAGATTAATTATATAACTAGCTTTTTTTACTTTGTGAGAGCATTTTATTGGATTTGTTTGTAATATTATATAAAAATACTCGAATTTTAGTTCTTTTTTATCCCTCTATATAGTGCTTAAAATCAATCATGAAACACTTTTTAACTCGTTCTTCCTATTTATCAGGGAAACTATAAAGGAAGTTTTCTGACAATCCGTTTTACTTTTTAAGCTAATTACTTGATTATAAGCTGCGGGCTTTTTTATTTCACCCCCTATAAATACAGAAAAAAGAAGAATAATTCCGCGCATATAAAAGAGGGTACCCTTTTGGGATACCCTCATACCTTTGCAAATTTATTTTTTCTTTAGTCTTTACTAAATTCAAGATCGGCTACGATTTTTATATTATCACTGATCATTGCATTACCAAACTTAGAACCTAAGTTGTAATTTGAACGTTTTACAACTCCGGTAACTTTGAAGCCATAAACTTTCTTTTGGTTCATGGGGTTAGTTACTTCACCAAAATAAACTACATCCAGAGTTATGAATTTAGTAATACCGTGCATGGTTAGGTTTCCCATTAATTTGAATTTATTATTCGTGATCTTTTTATGTGATGTACTAACGAAAGTAAGTGTAGGATATTTCTCTGCATCAAAGAAATCGGCACTCTTAAGGTGCTTATCTCGTGCTTCAATGTCGGTATTGATACTTCCTATTTGAGCTGTTACATCAATTTTTAAATCACTTAAGTCGGCTTTTTCAGATTTTACTTTAACGCTGAAATCAGTAAAGCGGCCGCTGACTTCAGATATGGTCATATGCTTAACCGTGAAGCCTAAACGAGAATGTGCAGGATCGTTACTCCATGATTGCTGTGCATAACTTGCTACACAGAAGACTAACATCATTGCTAATGATAGAAATAACTTTTTCATAAATTCAGCTTTTAATAATTTAATACCAAATATAACGCACTAGATCTTAGATTGTTCATTCTCACCAAATTAGATTAAGATTAAATCATAAGGTAATTGCTTATAGAACCTTTCGTAGACAGAATAAATAAAGCAGCAGTTAAGAGTATAATAAGTATTATAACAAAAAGCCCTCTATACTTCAAAGTATAGAGGGCTTTCATTTTATTTATTACAAGAAGAGTTATTTTACTCTTCGATTTTGTTGGTTATTAGCCTTTGCAGGTCTGGATTTACCAATTCTTTTTCCTGTTGGCGCTACTTTCTTGCCATTCTTTCTTGGAACGGCAGGAGCTGGTTTTTCAGGTGTTGTTTTCATTTTTATCTATTGTTTGAGAAATTCTCAGTCGGCAATATAGGCAATCTTCACAACGATCTTTCTACCGGTAGTTTCTTTTCCGGAAGTCCAGATAGAAGCTTTGTGTAACTCACCCGGGAAAAGAAGGAAGAACTTCTTGCCTGTTAGTTTATAATATTTAATCTTATCTCCGGTGTAGTGAACATTATCTTTTTTCTCATTGTAAGGTACTTCTTCTTTTGCATCCTTTAAAGAGATTAATCCCATCAGCTCAGCGTTGTTAACCATGTACTGCAAATCAATGTATTTTTTGTGAGCTTCGATAAGAACTTTGTCCGGTGATTTAGATTTAGAATCGGATACATTAACAAAGCAACGGTCGCCGTCAATTTCATATCTTCCTACAGGCATGTTAGCCAAATCTTTTTCTTTCAGGAATTTGAAAATCTTTTCCCACATAGTTTTATCTTTGTGGTACTGAGTAGGCAAATTTCACGTAGTCTGTAGTTTTATCAGGGACGATGTCGAGACCGTTAGCCCATTCTCTTGCATTTACCCATTTCTTAGCACTTTTTTTAGTCCATTCAGTTTGTGCTGAAACTGTGGAAACCATGGCCAGACAAAGCATTGCAATAGCTGCTATTCTGGTAAAAATACTTTTTCTCATATTTATTGTTTCTAATATTATTTTGCTGACAAAGATAGATTAAAAAAATAGTGCACCTTGATTTTACTAATATTAATTCTGCTCTTTTATTCTTCTCTGTAATATGATTCCAGGAAAAGGCGGGCTATAAAGTCCCAATTCTCATGAAGCAGTTTCTTTCCATGTTCCTGACCAAGTTCGCTCTTTATCTGAGCATCGGGTAAACGACCGCTGTTCTCCAGATATTTCAGCAAATCCACAGGGCATTGTTCTTGTACTGTAAATAAGTCGAGTGCTCCTTCGATAGCTTTTTCTTCATTATACATCGGGTTACGTTCGTCTTTTACATACTCGGCAATATCCGGTGCTATGAGCATTCCTTTTGGATTGGCATAGAGTATAAAGTTTTGGAATGCCTTAAGATCGGGCATCATGTTATCATCGTTGTCTTCCCATTTCAATCCATTGATGAAAAACTCTTTCAGATCATCGTAAGATGAAAAGTACATTAGCGATTCGCCTTGACTGGCTTCGGTGAATATGGTGTAAACAGGATCTACTGCTTTTATCTCTTTCACATCTGAAGCTGCCGGGCGTATATCTTCGTCGTCATTCAACTTACGAATAGAGAATTTTCCGAAGAACCACCATTCATTATTGTAGTATGCACAGCTCACAGTAATAACTGTTTTCCACGGAATAAGAACCGATGAGTCGGCTATGGCCTCTTTTGTTACATCAATCTCACGGCCATTGGCTACGGAACGAATCTTTATGTGTGAATTACTTTTCTCGATGATATAAAACTCTTCCCGATCGATAAACTCGAAATGATCGAAATATTCTTTATAGGGATGAGTTGGACCTGCAATAGCCGAAAACCATTCGTTAATTTGCAAAGCAAGTGGACCGCAAGGGTCTGAGAACATTAGTCGGTTTACGGCATCATGTACTATTGCATTTTTGTCTTTATCAGATGCTTTAGGATAATGTTTTTGTACTTGTCCGATAATGGCATTAATTGGTTCTTCATTGCAAGGAGCAAGCAGATAAGATTGAAAGAACAGCCATTCTGCATCATTCGCAAAAGCCGGAAACTTATGATAGTCCTTATTCTCGAACGAAAAGAAATCGGTCATAAAAGTATTTTCCGGTGCAGTTTCGAATTCACCATCAAGTAAATTAAATATTTCTTTTGCCGAGTTTTATTAAAGATAGCTCTTCCGGATTTATAAACTCTTCTTTGTCATTACCTACGTATAGCTGAATATTAAGCCATAGCAGAAAAGCTACATCTTCCAATTAATCTCGTCCTCAGTAATAATCAGACGGCAGAGGGATAAAATGGAAAGATCTTGCCATATATCTCTTTATGCTTTGTAATAAATGCTCTCCAAAGCCTTCCTGTGAAATTACATCTTCAAAGTAAGCGGCAAGGTGGCAACTTATTGCCTGTTTTATGTCACTGTTCAGGCTAAAACTGGTGGCCGACTGATTATAATTTTCAGAATATCATTAGCAATATCAATATAATATTGATCGGTTTCTGCCATTCGATTATAAGGATGCAGTGCAAGCCAGTCTTGCATATAAATTGTTGATGTGTTTGCTTTCATCTCTTTTTCTTTAGAATAATTGTAGTACCCTACAAATATAATCAGATTCTGAAAGATAAATAGATATCTTTTATTTTTGTTTTTATAATTTTGCACTCTATGATTGAGTATGAAGCAAATTTGGTTTGCCGGAAGATGAACGAAGCCGGAAGAAAACGGGTTCCTTTTCTTTTTGGCGTAGATTTTGAAATGACTAAAGGTTTCTTTTTCGAGAGCCCGATGGAGCAAATAGTGTGCTTTTTTCTTTGGAAGGACATTCTAATCACTCTGAAGCTGAGCAGAATAGCTCTGTTCTTCCCTTGTTGATAAAGAAGCCACAAAGCTATGAAAACTATTTTTCTAAATTTCAGATAGTTCATTCTGCTCTGAAAAAAGGAAATTCCTTTCTACTGAACCTGACAGAAAAGACTGCTATTGAGTGCAACCTTACTCTGGAAGATATTTATTTGCGGAGTCATGCGCTTTATAAGATTCTTGTTCCCGATAAATTTGTTTGTTTCTCTCCCGAGACGTTTGTGAAGATATCATCTTCGGGTGAAATATTGTCTTATCCAATGAAAGGAACAATAGATGCTTCTCTTCCAAATGCAGAGGAACAATTGCTGAATGATTATAAGGAAACCTGCGAACATAACACGATTGTTGATTTGATTCGTAATGACCTGAGTATTGTGGCAGACAATGTACGGGTAAGAAAATTCAGATACGTTGATGTGTTGGAAACCAATGAGAAGAAGTTGCTGCAAACAAGCTCGGAGATTTGTGGTATGCTTTCCGGTAATTATCACGAACGGTTGGGAAGTATAATTTTTGATATGCTTCCTGCCGGCTCAATATCCGGTGCACCGAAACGATCTACGGTGAATACTATTCGTAAGGCGGAAAAGATAAATCGGGGTTACTACACCGGAGTCTTTGGATATTATGATGGCGAAACACTGGATAGTGCAGTGATGATTCGTTATATTGAAAATGAAAACGGGAACTATTATTTCCGGAGTGGGGGAGGAATTACCGTGAACAGTAATCCGGAAGAAGAATATCAGGAAGTACTGGATAAAATATATCTGCCATTATGAGTGAACAAGTGCAATTTTTAGAAACAGTTAAGGTGGTGAACGGAGAGTTTATTCATCCCGAATACAATCTTCAGCGGATGAAGCAAGCTATGAACGAAGTCTTCCGGGACCTCCGTACCGGATACTTTTTTCAAGGATATTGTTATTCCCGAACAAATGAAGCGCGGTGTGGTGAAATGCCGTATTCTGTATGGCAAATCTATTGATGAAGTGGAGTTTCAGCATTATACATGCCGTAAAGTTGCATCTTTAAAGCTGGTTGATGGCAAGGATATTGATTACTCCCGAAAGTATGCCGACAGAAGTTCATTGCTGAGGCTTCTTCAGGAAAAAGGTGAATGTGATGAGATTCTTATTACTCAGAATGGAAAAATTACAGATACCAGTTACAGCAATGTGGTGTTGAGCGATGGAATAGGATACTATACCCCGAATACTTATTTGCTGAACGGTACTTGCCGCCAGCGACTTATTGCCGAAGGTAAAGTAATTCCGATTGATATATCGGTTGATGATTTATTCTCTTTTAAGGAACTCTTTCTCATTAATGCTATGCTCGATTTAGAGGATAAAGTTACTGTCCCTGTATGCAATATTGTGCGTTGAAATAGTATTGGCCTATAAAATAAAAACCATTCGCCAATAAATTTTATCCATTGGCGAATGGTTTCTTATTTATTGCCCAATAAATTGTCGGGCATTGGGCAATAATTGAAGTTACGGCTCTTTAGCTATACTTTGTTCAAAATGAACAGTTTGCCTAATAGACGCAACTATTCTGAAAATCTTTAGGAGAAATGCCGACCATCTTTTTGAAATATTTTCCAAAAAAGCTCTGGTTGGCAAAGTTGAGCGTATATGATACCTCTTTTATGCTGTTTCCCGAATTCTTGAGTAAATGTTTTGCATCAGAAATAACAGCATTGGTAATCCATTCATTAGCCGATTTTCCGGTAGACTGTTTTTAAGAGAAATGTCAGATATTTGGGAGTAATGCATAGCTTGTCTGCATAAAATCCCACCTGTCTCTGCTCTCTTGAATATTCTTTCAATAAGCTGAAAAAATCTTTCGACAGCTTTGTTCTTCTTTTACTTTCTCCCGAAAATGATAATCCCGGAAACATATTTGAACTCTTTACGAATACATTGAGCAGATCGAATAAACAAGATTGAAACCAGATTCGATAATTTTTCTTTTCTGAATACATGCTCCTGGTTCGATATCTCGTCTTTAATAAGCATAAAAGTCTGGTTCATGCTATAATGAGCATCATCCGACAGGACTTTTCCTAACGAAGGCCTTTTCTTTGTTTATTGCCAAAGGAACCTGCAAGTGATTCAATAAAAGCATTAGAGAACATCATTATATCCCCGGAATCTGGTATCGGTCGACTTTATTTGAAAAGAGCTGTTGGGAGGCAAATAAGCCAATGAGTATTTTGATAACGAATGAATCTGATTATCTATTTCTATATCCAAGGTTTCCGGAATTAACAATGATAACTTCATAAGCATCTTTTGATTTTGGATACCTTCTTTAGGAAAATCTCCTTGAATAAGATAAAGAGCAAAATCGTTATTCAGAGTTCCAATGGTTGATATCTTTGATGTAGAACCCGAAATACTCATTGTTGGAATTGTCATGCAATTAAGACTCATTGTTGTTGTTTTTAGAATTAATCAATAACAGAACTAATTTTGATTGCTGCACAAACATCACTTTTTATCTCATTCCGGCAAAACAAATCGACCAAACTAGAGTAAATGAAAAGCAAAGACTTTATCTTACACTATGAATGGCGTAGAGCTTTTATAATGAGATTTCCTGATATTTTAAGCTTCTTTTTATTATTACTTCTGTATTTTACAAATAAATAAAACTAATTGTATTCATTAACATAGTTACAGGTGCAGTCGTTACGACTTTTTCCTGTAACTAAGAATGGCCCATGAGTTGAAGAATACAGCGAATAAGGTCAATGCCGAAATCTGTACTCCAAGTTCTGCAAAACCACTTCCTTTCAGATATACGGCACGCATAATCTGAACAAAGTACTTCAGCGGATTAAACATCGTTACTACTTGTGCCCATTGAGGCATACTATTAATTGGGGTAAACAATCCACTTAGCAGAATAAGCACCAGCATGAAGAAGAACATTACAAACATTGCTTGCTGCATGGTTTCCGAATAGTTGGATATTACCAGGCCAAAGCCTGATATTGTAAACAGATAGAGCAATGCCAGAATATATAAAGTACTTAGTTGTCCGGTTGGTGTAATTCCATAAACCACTGCTGCAATTCCGAAACATGATGTTAGAGCAATAAATCCTATAGTCCAGTAGGGGATTACCTTTGCCAGAATAAACATAAACTTGCTTACCGGGGTAACATTTATCTGTTCAATGGTTCCCTTTTCCTTTTCGCCTACAATATTTAATGCAGGCAGGAATCCGCAGAGAATGGTAAGTACCATAACCATTAAGGCTGGAACCATAAATACTTTATAATCAAGATTCGGATTAAACCTGCTCTGAGTTACCATCTTTATGGCCGGAGTTACAGTTGCTCCCTTTCTGGGTTGTACTATGCGGTCTTTTATATCCGATGTAAAGTCGTTGACTATATTTGCCAGATAACTACTTCCCAGTCCGCCTTTGGTTCCGTTTACCGTATTTGCCGATATAAGCAATTCTGCATTTCCTTCTTTCATGAGATTGTGCTCAAAATCAGGCCGGAATTTCCATAATAATGTCCGATTCTCCCTTCTCAATGCTTTTAAGTGCCTCGCTATAGGATGGCGACATATCAGTCAGTCGGAAATAGCCCGATGATATAGCTTTGTTTATTAATTGTCTGGAACATTGAGTGTTATTACTATCTACAATGCTAAGATTGATATTCTTTATTTCAAGATTAGCCGCCCATGGCAGTATTAGCATCATAATAATAGGATAGCCTATTATCAATCGTGGCAGAAAGCTGTTCCGTCTTATCTGCTTGAATTCTTTTTCTAATTAAGTATTTTAGCATAATCTATTCTAATCTGTCGTTAAACTTTTAAGACTAACTATCAATAATACAAATGCCATGAATGAAAGAATTCCAATTTCTTTCAGAACAAAAGAGACATCGAGTCCTTCAATCATAATCTTTTTCACCGCAATGATATACCATTTTGCCGGGATTATATTCGATATCATCTTGAAGCATTACCGGCATATTCTCGGTAGGATAAATCATTCCGGAAAGAATCATTACCGGCATCATCAAAACCATACCCGAAACAAGCATCGCTGCTACCTGCTGTTTCTGCAATGGTAGATATCAGCAGACCGAGTGCCAGTGATACAATGAATGAACAACAACGATACACCAAACAATAAGACCAGACTTCCGGCAATAGGAACATCGAGCACATATACTGATAATAGTAAAATAGTGATGATGTTTATACACGAAAGTACCATATATGGAATTGCTTTTGCCAGAATAATATAGATAGGCTTAACCGGCGAAACCAGAAGAACTTCCATTGTACCGCTTTCTTTCTCTCCGTACGATGGATATAGATGTCATCATGGCACAGATAAGCATCAATATCAATCCCATAACTCCCGGACAAAATTATAAGCTCCCTTCATGCCCGGGTTATAGAGCAATTTTACTTTCGGAGTAATTGTTAATGGTGCTTTATATTGTCCCGCTTAATTCCTGCTGAGCCGATGAAATAACATTGGATACATATCCCGTCAGCGTAGGATGCCGTATTTGGGTCGGTTCCATCTGTTATAAGTTGAACAGACGCATCTCCCGTGTGGCGGAAGTTTTCTCCGAAGTGATCTCCGAAGACCAGAATTATATCGGCCTTTCCTTCCTTGAATGTAGTCTGAATATCTTGCGGATTATCTATTCTGGCAATCACATTCATGATATTCGTTGGCATCAATCTTATCAATAATCTTCTGAGTAACCTCGTCTTTTGATGGATCGAAAACAGCAACACGTACGTTCTTTACCTCCGTTGTGATGGCAAATCCGAATATAATAATCTGCACGATAGGCATTCCCAACAGAATAAGGATGGTACGCTTATCGCGGGATATATGATAAATTCTTTTCTTACAAATGCTAAAAACTGCTTCATAGCTTTATTCTCCTCTTGTTGCTTTACGTGCCAGTTTATAGAATACCTCTTCCATTTCCTGAACATTAAACTGTTTTTTCAGATTGGCCGGACTGTCGAGCGCTTCAATTACTCCGTCCACCATAATAGATACCCGGTTGCAATATTCAGCTTCATCCATGTAGTGAGTAGTTACGAAAACTGTAATTCCTCTGTCGGCTGCCTGATAGATCAGTTCCCAGAATTGTCGGCGGGTGGCAGGATCAACTCCACCAGTTGGTTCATCGAGAAAAACTATTTTGGGTTCGTGAAAGATTGCCACGGAGAAAGCAAGTTTCTGTTTCCATCCCAGCGGCAGACTGGCAACCAATGTATTCCTTTCAGATTCGAAACCTAATCGGGCAAGAAGCTCTTCTGTCTTTATGGCAATTTCTTTATCTTTCATTCCATATATTCCGGCAAACAGACGAATGTTTTCCCACACTTTAAGGTCTTCGTAAAGAGAAAACTTCTGGCTCATATAACCAATGTTACGTTTTACTAATTCAGATTCTTTGCCAATATCAAAGCCTGCAACCTTGCCATGTCCTGAAGTCGGCTTGCTCAAAGCGCAAAGCATTCTCATGGCTGTGGTTTTTCCGGCTCCGTTTGCTCCGAGAAAACCAAAGATCTCACCTTCAAAAACATTGAAACTAATGTGGTCTACGGCCGTAAAATTGCCGAAACGCTTAGTCAGCTCCTTGGTTTCAATCACTATATTGTCTTTATTCATACTTGTATTCTATTTAGACTTCATTAGGCTTGGAAGCCAGTTGCATGTAACAATCCTCGATTGTTGGCGTTATCTCGTTGATTTCTATATCCCAGTGCCCTTTATCCTGCATCTGTTTTTCAAGCGCACCGATTGTTAATGACGGATCAACAGTAAGGTGATGTACCGTTCCAAAAGCAAAGCAGCTTTTTACTCCCTCACATGCCCTGAGCTCACTGAGCAACCCCGACATATTATAACTTTTAGCCGACCATAGAACTTCCTTGAAATCAGCTATAATTTCCTGCGGAGTTTCAATGCCCAGAAAACTTCCATCCTGAATCAAAGCAATTCTGTCGCAAAGCACAGCCTCGTCCATGTAAGGTGTTGATACCAGAATTGTTATTCCCTGAGTTTTTAGTCTCTTCAGCATTTCCCAGAACTCTTTTCTTGAAACCGGATCCACACCGGTGGTTGGCTCGTCAAGGAAAAGAACTGTTGGTTTATGTATCAGGGCACAGCTTAATGCCAATTTCTGTTTCATACCTCCCGACAGTTTTCCAGCACGACGGTCCTTAAAGGGCTCTATTTGTTGATAGATATCTTTAATCAGATAGTAGTTCTCCTCAATCGTAGTATTGAATACCGTAGCGAAAAATTTCAGATTTTCTTCAACCGTCATATCCTGATAAAGAGAGAAGCGTCCCGGCATATATCCCACACGCTTGCGTATTTCCTTGTAATCCTTCACAATATCAAGTCCGTCAACAGTGGCATTCCCGCTGTTAGGTCTGATTAATGTGGTGAGAATGCGGAACATTGTAGTCTTTCCGGAACCATCCGGACCAATCAGCCCGAACATCTCTCCCGGATTAACTGAGAATGAAACATTCTTCAGCGCTTCTACTTCACCATATTTTTTAGAGATTCCCTCTACTTCAATTGCTGCCATTACTTTGTAAAGCTAACTTCCCCGTACATTCCAATTTTTATATCCCCGCTATTCTTCACAGCAACTTTTACAGCATAAACAAGATTAGCACGCTCATCTTTGGTTAGAATTCCTTTTGGTGTAAATTCCGATTTGTTTGAAATCCAGGTTACTGTTCCCGGGAATTCTTTTACATTCTCGCCTCCGTAATCGGCAAACACTTTAACTTTCTGACCAATCTTTATCTTAGATAGTTGGTCGGAAGTAATGTAGGCACGTAAAAACATATTTTCTATATCTGCAACTTTGAAAAGAGCTTTCCCTGGAGTGGCCAGTTCGCCTTTTTCCGCATATTTGCTTAACACAGTACCGTTTATTGGACTGATGATATGGCATTTACTTAGTTGATCATTCAGTTGAGCAACCTGTATTTCGAGTGATGAGCTCTCTCCGTTTACTCCTGCATTGTTGTTTTCCAAAGTAGAAGTTTGTGCTATAAGCTGTTTCTGCAGGTAAGCAATTTGTGAGTTAATATCATCCAACTGCTTCTGATTGCCGGCATTGCTCTTTACTAGATTCTCCCAACGTTTCTTTTCACGTTCCTGAGTTACAATTTGTTGTTTAATTGCAGCAATCTGTTTGCCTATATCCTGTCTGCGACTTTTTACTGTAGTAGTATTTGCCTGCAACTGAAGTTTTTTCAAGTAAAGTTGAACCGTATCAACATATCCCACTTCCTTGCCTTGCTGAAGCTGATCGCCTTCAGTAACATTAAAATTCAGAAGTTTGCCAGAAGCTTCAGAAGAAACAATCACTTCGGTTGCCTCAAATGTTCCTGTTGCATCATATTTACCATTTTTATCTCCACAAGCAGTTAGTAATGTAGTGACAAGTGTGCTGTATAATATACCTTTTATGAGTTTCATATTGTAAGAATTTTAATTGTTAGTACTGTTTTTATAATTGTAGATTGATATTAGTAGCTGAATCTCGTGAAGCACTTTGCTTTGCTTTGCCTGATCTTCCGAATTTATATCACGAAGCAAGTCGGTAACACTTAATGTTCCGTGTTCAACCTTTACCTCCGATGCCTTTTTTATATTTGTACGCAGGCGGATAATTTCATCATCATCCCGCATCAGTTGCTTTATCTTATCAATCTCATTACTTTGCTGCGTCATTTTCAGGTTCGTGTTGAATAAGAAGGTCTCTTTCTGTATGGCTACATTCTGCAAGTTATTATCCAGTAATTTCTTATCATTTTTCTTTGTATAAAGACTTCCAAAATTCCACGAGAGGCGAGCACCTGCAATATAATAAGGAGTAAATTCATTCTTCAGCATATTCAATCCCGGATTACCATAACCACCCTGAACAAATACTCCCAGTTTAGGCAGGTTTTAGCATCAACCAAGTTCTTCTGCGTTTCAAATAGATTGCTTTGCGCCTCGAATAGTTGAAGCTCCGGTCGGTTTACTGTTGATGACAGAGAAGCTTCTTCTGCGAATGA
>Ga0268356_11213_pt1 | contig 18332 bp, 20 predicted proteins | sample BioMet10_FD_194415 | JGI IMG/M metagenome (GOLD analysis project Ga0268356, IMG submission 194415) | Sewage microbial communities from Oakland, California, United States - Biofuel 10 (PacBio Assembly) | ecosystem: Engineered > Wastewater > Sewage > Unclassified | place: USA: California | collected...
AATGGCTCCGTTCCCGGCATCAATGGCGCCTGTGTGGTATATGGATCTGGTCATATCAGGACTTCCCGACAGTCATCATTGGCGGCGGGTTTAACGGATACTCAAAATCAGCTGACGATACTCCTACTCCCGTCGCTTCAAAAACCGTTGATGAGCTGGCGCATGAAGTGCTCGCTGGGAACTGGGGCAACGGCGAAGATCGGAAGAACCGCCTCACTGCTGCCGGTTATGATTATGATTCCGTGCAGTCCGAGGTGAACGAGCTGTGCGGTGTCCATAATGAACCTTTGCCTGTTTATTACACCGTGAAGTCAGGCGATACGCTCTCTGCCATCGCCCACCAGTACGGTACAACGGTTTCTGCTATCCAGTCCATGAACAGCTCACTGATTCAAAATGTGAATCTGATTCTGGTCGGCTGGAAGATCAGAGTGAAATAACCATACATCCAGTTTCTCGCCTGCGAGTGTTCCTTTTTGGAATACCCGCAGGCTTTTTTTTATTTTCCTCCGCTCAAATTGCCCTGTTCATCTCCAGTGGGAAATTGGAGGTGGATAAGTTATGACAGACAATAATACAAGTGCTCCATCTGGATATTTCACACAGGAGCGCATTCAGGGAGACCTTGACTACAAAAGAGCTCAGTCCATCGCGAAAATGATGCTTGATTCCGGGCTCATATCCGTTGCTGAATTCAACAAATTAACCGCCATCAATCGAGAAACTTTCTCTCCTCTGTTCGCGGAAATAATGCCTGAAATTGCTTGATATATAAGGCTTACAGAGTGATGTATAGACGTACGGAAAGGAGGGACAAGATTGAAAAAGATAACGAAAATCGCAGAAATAACAAGCCCCAAGATAAACGTCAAAAAAATACGAGTCGCCGCCTATTGCCGCGTCTCTACAGATTCAGATGCCCAGCTTGAAAGTCTGGAAGCCCAGAAAACGCACTATGAGAATTACATCAACTCCCGTAACGATTGGGAATTTGCCGGGCTTTACTATGACGAAGGAATCACCGGCACCAAAAAGGATAAGCGGCAAGAACTGCTTCGGCTCATTGATGACTGCAAATCCGGTAGAGTCGATTTCATAGTAACGAAGTCCATCAGCCGGTTCAGCCGCAATACCACAGATTGCCTCGAACTGGTAAGACAGCTTCTCGCCCTGCATATCCCCATTTTCTTTGAGAAAGAAAACATCAACACCGGGTCTATGGAGAGTGAGCTTTTTCTTGCCATCCTCTCAAGTATGGCAGAAGGTGAATCGGTCTCCATTTCGGATAACAGCAAATGGTCTATCCAGAAACGTTTTGAAAACGGAACCTTTAAGGTAAGTTATCCGCCATACGGCTATGACTGGAACGGCGAGCAAATGCTCATCAACCCAGAACAAGCAGCGGTCGTGAAGGAAATATTTGCTGCTGCCCTTTTAGGAAAAGGTACAAGCAGCATTGCCGCAGATTTGAATCTGCGTAGCGTCCCTACCAAGCGAAACGGTAAATGGACATCTACTACGATTTGCGGAATGCTCTCTAATGAAAAATATGTAGGTGACTGTATTTTCCAGAAGACCTTCTCCGATTCTGCTTTCAACCGGCACAACAATCACGGTGAAAAAGATCAGTATATGGTTTCTAATCATCATGAGGCAATTATCCGTCGCGAGGATTTCGAGGCTGTCCAAGCGCTTATCCATCAGCATTCAGCTGAGAAAGGCATCGTCAAAGGAAGCGAAAAGTATCAGAAACGCTATGCTTTTTCCGGCAGGATCGTCTGCGGAGAATGCGGTGATACCTTCAAGCGCAGGATTCATACCTGCACCGGATACAAATATACAGCATGGAGCTGCAACACTCACATTCTGGATAAGCAGAAATGTTCTATGCTCTACGTCAAAGATGAAACCATAAAGCAAGCCTTCTGTACTATGATGAATAAGCTGATTTTTGCCCACCGGATAATTTTAAAGCCATATGTTGATGCGCTGAAGAACATGTCCACTGATGACTCACTGCGACGAATTCAGGAGATAGAAACTTTACTGGCCCAGAATACGGAAAAGCGTGAAACGCTGACGCGGCTCATGACGCAGGGAATCATTGATCAGATTCTTTTCAACAAGGAAACCAATGAACTGCTTTCGCAGGCAGACAGCTTTCGCAGTGAAATTAATGCCCTGAAAAATACAGTTTCCGGAGATGTCGCAAAAGTCACCGAGGCAACCGCACTGCTGCGCTTTGCAGAAAAAGGCGGAATGATACCTGCCTTTGATGAAGAACTATTCGAAAAATATGTAAACCGCATTATTATTCGCTCCAGAAATGAAGCATGCTTCGAGCTGAAATGCGGTCTGGCACTAAAGGAAAGGATGTGATGATATGGGGTACACACCATACGGCTATAAAATTGAAAATGGATGCGCCATCATCGACGAGGAAAACGCAGACAAAATCCGTAAGCTCTACAGTAATTATCTTACCGGCATGCCACTCGCCAAGGCTGCCTCGGAAGCCGGAATCGACACTTATCACGGCACAGCCAAACGCATGATGGAAAACAGGCACTATCTTGGCGACAACTTCTACCCGGCGATTATTGACAAGGAAATCTTCGAAAGTGCTGCAACTGAACGTATCAAACGCTGCGACAAGCTCGGCAGACTGAATCACTAAGAGAGTAATAAGACCATCTGTCGTCCCGACGTACTTCCACCTTGCTGCCGCTGCGCAGCATTATGATGATCCGAGACTGCAGGCAGAATATCTCTACAGCCTCATTGAAAGCGAGGCGGTTTGATGGGTAACGTTATGGTCATTCCGGCCAGACGCCAGGTCGGAAATACAGTTAAAAATCGGAACAGCCTAAGCTCCGCGTTGCAGCCTACTGCCGAGTCAGCACGGATTCTGATGAACAGGAAACAAGCTATGACGCACAGGTCACCCACTACACAGAAGTACATTCAGAAAAATCCGGAATGGGAACTCGCAGGAATCTTCGCCGACTGACGGCATCATCCGGCTACCAACACAAAGAAGCGTGATGAATTCAACCGCATGATCGACGAATGCATGTCCGGAAACATCGACATGATCATCACCAAGAGCATCAGCCGATTCGCCCGCAACACGCTCGACTGCCTCAAGTACATCCGGCTCCTCAAGGACAAGAACATCGCGGTCTGGTTCGAGAAGGAATCCATCAACACGATGGACTCCAAGGGCGAGGTTCTGATCACCATCATGGCAAGCCTCGCGCAGCAGGAATCCCAGTCCCTTTCCCAGAACGTGAAGCTCGGACTACAGTACCGCTACCAGCAGGGAAAGGTACAGGTCAACCACAATCACTTCCTCGGATATACCAAGGACGGCGACGGGCACCTCGTCATCGACCCGGAACAGGCGGAGGTCGTCAAGCGGATCTACCGCGAGTACCTCGAAGGTCTCTCCATGAAGAAGATCGCCGAGGGACTGGAGCAGGACGGCATCCTCACCGGCGCGGGCAAGACAAAATGGTATGACTCGACCATCAACAAGATCCTGCGAAACGAGAAATACATGGGCGACGCCCTGCTTCAGAAAACCGTAACCACGGACTTCCTCACCAAGAAACGCGTACGCAACACCGGAGCCCTGCCGCAATACTATGTGGAAGATGACCATGAAGCCATCATTCCGAAGGAAATCTTCATGCAGGTGCAGGCGGAGCTTGTGCGACGCAGGAAGGTTCACACTGGGCCGAACGGTCAGAAGCGCATCTACTCCGGCAACAACTGCTTCTCCCAGATGGTCGTCTGCGGAGAATGCGGCGAGCTCTACCGGCGCGTCCACTGGAATAACCACGGCTGCAAAAGCATCGTCTGGCGATGCATCAGCCGCCTTGAACCCAGCCGCGCCGCCATGAACTGCACCAGCCGGACCGTCAAGGAAGAACTCCTGCAGAAAGTCACAACCAAGGCGTTCAACCAAATACTCAACGGCAAGGACGGCTTCATCCGGCAGATGCAGGAGAACATCGCAAAAGCGATAATGGACGCCGACACAATGAGCCCGGACGGTATCCAGGCCAGGCTCGATAAGCTGCAGAAGGAGCTCATCCGAAAGGCCAACAGCAAGCAGGACTACGATGCCATCGCCGATGAAATCTTTACGCTGCGCGAGCAGAAATCACAGGCCGAGGCAGACACCCGCAGCCGCGAGGAGACCCGGAAGCGCATCGCCGAGCTGCAGAACTTCATCGGAGGTCAGCAATCCGAAATCACCGAATTCGACGAAAGCCTCGTCCGAAAGCTGATCCAGCAGATCACCGTTTACGATGACCACTTCTCTGTGGAATTCAAATCCGGCATCACAATCGATATCGAAGCATAAAACAAGGCTCCCTCGCTACCGCTGATGGCAGTGTAGGAGCCTTTGTCACGTTATCTACAGAAAGAATTATTCATCTTTTAAGTGTAGCAGAAATGCTGCATTTACTACCACAAATACTGATCCACAGTTATGCCATAAAGCCCCGGTAACGGGAGTAAGAATGCCGATTGCAGAGAGTACTACCGCTGCCAGATTGATGACGAGAGAAGCAATGATATTTACATGAACCTTCCGCATGACCTTCTGCATCAGGTTGAACAGGTACGGAAGACGTTTAATATCATCGCTGACAAGAACAGCATCAGCCGATTCCACCGCGATATCCGAACCAATACCGCCCATCGCAATTCCCGCGTCAGCACTTGTTAAGGCGAGTGCATCATTTACGCCATCACCGATCATGCAGATCGGATCTGCTCCTACGGAATAGCTCTTGATAATATTCATTTTTTCTTCTGGTAAGAGATTAGCGCGAACATCGTTGATTCCTACATTGCCGGCAATCGCTGACGCGGCTTGTTCGTTATCACCCGTCAGCAGCATTGGCGTTATACCAATGGATTTTAGTTTCTCAATCGTTGCTTTTGCGTCTTCACGCACTGTGTCACGAAGAGCTATGAAGCCGATAAGAGTTTTGTCGGTTGCTATATAGACTGCGGTCGCACCCTTGTCAAGTTCAGGTTTGCAAGCGTCTGAACAGGCGCTGATATCTACGCCCTGTTCTTTCATGAAGCCCTCTTTTCCGGCACGGACTGTCTTTCCATCAACTACCGCTGAAATTCCCTGACCAGCAATAACACGAAAATCAGAAATAGCCTCATTCTTCCCGCCACTCTTCTCATATGCGTCCCAGATTGCCTTTCCAAGAGGATGCTCAGATTTTTGCTCCGCCAATGCCGCGATTCTGAGGATCCCATTATCAGAATATGCCTTATCAACAGATACAAAAGCTGTTACCTGTGGTTTTCCGTATGTAATAGTACCGGTTTTGTCAAATGCAACTCTTTTAATTGTTGACAGCCGCTCCACTGCATCACCGGATCGAACAACGATTCCGTACTTTGCAGCATTTCCGATACCGGCAAGGACCGCAGTAGGCGTCGCCAGAATAAAGGCACAAGGGCAAAAAACGACCAGAACTGTAACAGCTCTCATGAATTGTCCGGTAACGATCCATGTGATAATGGCACATGACAGTGCGATCACAACAAGCCATGTTGCCCAACGATCTGCTGCCGTAACAATAGGTGCTTTGTTTTCTTCTGCTTCCTCCGCAAGACGAACCATTCTCTGTAAAGAGCTGTTCTCACTGATCGAATCGGCGCGCATTATAAAAGTTCCAAACTGATTGATCGTTCCGCTGGAAACCGTATCGCCTGCTGCCTTATCCACCGGAATGCTTTCTCCGGTCATAACTGACTGGTCAATTGAAGTTTCACCCTCCAGAATCGTACCGTCTACAGGCACCGTCTCTCCAGCGATAACACTTATAACATCCCCGACCTTGACTTGCTCCACCGGGATTTCTGTTGCAATTTCATCACGCAGCACACGAGCCGTCTGAGGCCTGATGTTAATGAGCTTCTCTATACCTTCTCTCGCTTTTCCGGAAGTATAGTCTTCCAGAAGGGAACCGATCTGCATAATCAGCGCAACTTCACCTGCAGCGAAAAATTCTTTTGTCGCTACAGAAGCTATTAGTGCCAGCGAAACAAGGAGATCCGCTTTAATATCATGTTCACAAATAACTCCTTTGAAAGCTCCCACAAGAATCGGTATCCCGCAAAGAATAATGGCCATCCAGGCAATATCAAAGGGCAATAAATTCATTAATGCGCCGGTAATGCTAAGTACAAGAGAAATTACCGAGATCACCGCGCATACTAAAGTCTCTTTCGGTTCATTTTCAAGCCAATGATTTAGCATATGTCCCTCCTTGACACATGGTGTTCTCTTTCGTACAATATATTTGTTACAGAACAGTATGTTCTTTTTCATTATATTTACTTGCACCATTTAAACAATAATCAAAACCATTGGTTTGTTCGTTACAGAACAAAAGAATAAAACTGTACGGGAGTGATGAGTATGGATCGCAGACAAAAGAAAACAAGAGAAGCTATTTTTCGAGCATTTACTGAATTGCTGAAGCATGAAGCATATGCCAAAATTTCTGTGCAGGAGATTATTGACTTAGCTGATATAGGCAGAACTACTTTCTATGCGCACTTTGAAACGAAAGACGATCTTTTGAGGAGTCTCTGTTCAGAAATCTTTGAACACGTTTTTTCAGAAGATCTTGGCAAGGAAAAAAATCATGATTTTTCAGAAAGCCATGATACAAAAGCTAAAATTACACACATCCTATATCATCTACAGGACCATATGGACTATCTTCCCGGCATTCTGTCCGGAGAAAGTGGCGAGATCTTTATGAGTTATTTTAAGATATACCTGAAAGAACTTTTTCCAGGTCCGGTGAATCCGCAAGCGGAATCGCTCCACGTGATTACATTATGAATCACATGGTTTGTGATTTCGCTGAGACGGTGAGATGGTGGACGAGAAACAAGAACTATTCACCTGAAGAAATCAGCTCTTTTTTCATAGAAACAACACCGCTAATGGAGTAGATCGTTTTGTTTGAGAACAAATACAACGAAGCTCTCCGCCGCCGATGATGGCAGTACGGGAGCCTTTTTTCCGACATCTATCTCACAGCCACAGCTCCCCAACATCTAACTCGGCAACTCAACATAGTGACATCTATCGTGGCAACTCAACTCTCACACTTTTTGAGCTGATTTGCCCTTTGATGAGTTACCGAGAAGCGTTCGTACTGCCCGACGCCGAATTTGCCCGATTACCCGAAAACCGCAGTATTACTGGGCTTTCGCGGCTATTTTCCTTCGACCCTTGACATCAATACTACCGTCTCAACGTGTATCGTATGTGGGAACATATCCACCGGCTGAATCTTCTTTGGTGTATATCCATTATCCATCAAGATCTTTACATCTCGCGCCAAAGTTGCAGGGTCACAGGAAACGTATACAAGTCTCTTCGGAGATATCTTGATGATGGCATCCAGCGTATCCTTAGAACATCCCTTCCGCGGTGGATCCACAATCATCGCATCAGCCTTGATCTTAGAGGCAATGATCATCTGTGCACCTTTTCCTGCATCAGCATTCACGAATTGAATGTTATGGACATCATTTGCTTCAGCATTGATCTTTGCATCCTTGATTGCATCCGCGACAATTTCAATACCATATACTTTCTTTGCTCTTTTCGCACCAAGAATACCCATTGTGCCGGTACCGCAGTAAAGATCAATCAGGATATCACTGTTTGTCAATTCGGCATAATCCAGTGCTGTACTGTACAGTTCCTTCGTTGCATATGGGTTGATCTGGTAGAAGGAACGGGCAGAAATACGGAAACGGCACCCCAGCAGTTCTTCTTCAATATATGGCCTGCCATAGATCAACACTTCCTTGCCATCCAGTATCACGTTGTCTTCTCTTCTGTTGATGATTGCTTCAAGACTCTTGATCTGCGGGAACTTGTCCTGCAGGTCTTCATTCAATGCATCACACTGATCAAACGGATACTGTCTGACAATCATGACGACCATAACTTCCCCTGTATTGTGGGCATGCTTGATCAGGATATGACGGAAGTTGTCTGCACAGTGATACTTCTTCAATGATTCTCTGAAAAAGACGGTCAGCAGGTTGCTGAGCTCTGTCTGCACCATGCATGTATCATACGGCACAACATCATTGGAATGATTGCGGTAGAAGCCCATCTGGACTTCTCCTTTTTTGAACTGCACCGGGATCTGTACTTTATTTCGATAATTCCAGACAGGATTGACTTCTGATGATCGGCAGATTATCTATCTCCATGCCTGCATTCTTGCGGAAGCAGTTCCTCAGTTTATCTTCCTTGAAGAATTCCTGTGCTTCATCATCCATATACTGCAGCATGCATCCGCCGCACAGTCTTGCCACAGAACATTTTGGTTCTACCCGATGAGGAGATGGTTTTGTCACCTTGACGACTCTTCCATATCCATAGTTCTTCTTCATTGCTGTGATGGCAATCTCTGCTTCTTCACCAATAATCATACCCGGCACAAAGATGACGACACTGTCGATCTTAACGACTGCTTCGCCTTCACTTGTATATCCTTCTGCGGTGACGCTGTATGTTTCATTCTTCTGCATAGTCTCTCCCGATAAAAAAAGGGGAATACCCCTTTTTGTACTTGTTACTGCGCTGGTGTTTCAGTGGCTTCTACATCATTGCTGCCGACGGTGATGGTGCCTCCGTCTGTTGCTGCGGCTGATGCGGTTGCCTGTGCTCTAGCAGCAACATCATCTCTTAACTGCTGAGCTAACGCAGCATCCTTGGCTGTCGATACGATCTGCGCTGCAGGGGCATCCATGGATGATGTCTTTGTCTCAATGACATAGACAAAGTTCTCACCTTCGGCATTCGTTCTCTCTGGCTTTGTATAGACATGGATCTCCAGATCATACATTTTTTCTGAATCTGTCTTTTTGAAATATACCGTAGGATCCAGTACTTCAGACACTGCCTTATAGATGGAATCTGCAGTTGCTGTAGCCGTATCAGATGTTGCATCATCGGCGATGTCAGCGTAGACACGCAGAGTGGCAGTTGCCATCTCGATATCTACAGACTGAACGCCTTCAATACCTTCTGTCTTTGTCTTGATCTGACTGATCTGATCACTCTTGATTGCTGGATTCAAGTCACCCTCATAACGGTTGCCCAGGACCGGCTTATGTGTATTCATAGAACTGGAGAATAAGATCCATCCTAGAATAACGGCCGGTGCAAGCACCAGGATTAAGCAGATCCAGAATACTAAAGCTGTACGGCTGCTTCTTCTCTTTTTCGGCTTGAACTTTGATGGTTCTGCCGCTGTTGGTTTTTTGTTAGTTGTCTGTGTCATAAAAGTCTCCACTCATATTCTACCTTTTTTCAGGCAGATATGCCAATATTCAACCGATGCGTTTCTGAAGTTCTGCTTTGATCAGCTGATTGACCAGACCTGGATTGGCCTGTCCTTTGGACTTTTTCATTACCTGTCCTGTCAAGAAGCCTACTGCTCTGTCTTTGCCGTTGCGGAAATCTTCAATTGCCTGTGGATTAGCATCCATGACTTCATTGACCATAGCAGAAATTGCGCCTGTATCAGAGACCTGCTTCAGTCCCTTTTCTTCCGCGCTCTGTTCTGGATCTTTTCCATCCATCAGATCATCGACCAGCTGTTTTGCCTGTGCGTTGGAAAGTTTTCCATCATCAATCATGCCAATCAGTTTTGCCAGCATTTCCGGCTTCAGTTCACATGTATCGATTGTCTTTTCATTTGCATTCAGCCATGCACTGACATCTGAAAGCAGCCAGTTGCATGCGCTCTTGGCATTCTTTGTATACTTGACGACCTGTTCAAAGAAGTCAGACATTTCCTTATTAGAGATCAGGACATTGATATCATGCTCACTCAGACCATAATCTCTTTCATATCTCTGCTTGCGGGCACTTGGCAGTTCCGGCATTGCATCCTGAATGGACTTGATCCATGCCGCATCCAGACGGATTGGGACAATATTTGGTTCTGGGAAGAATTTGTAGTCGACATTTCCTTCCTTGCGTCTCATCATGATTGTTGTTCCGGTCTTTTCATCGAAACGGCGTGTCTCCTGCATGACTTTTTCGCCGGCTTCCAGCAGCTGCTTCTGTCTTTCGACTTCATAGTCAACTGCTTTGCCGATATGTGAAATGGAGTTCAGGTTCTTGATCTCATTCTTAGTACCTAAATGAGCAGCACCCTTTGGTGCGATGGATACGTTGACATCGCAGCGCATAGAGCCTTCTTCCATCTTGCAGTCAGAGACCCCGATGTAATACAGCGTCTGGCGCAGGGCTTCAACATATGCTTCTGCTTCTGCACCATTATGCATATCAGGTCTGGATACAATTTCAATCAGCGGTGTTCCCGCACGGTTGTAATCCAGTAAAGAGACCTTGCTTAAGTGGAACTGCTTGGCGGTGTCTTCTTCCATATGGATCCGCTCAATACGGATCTTCTTTGGTCCTTCTGCAGTATCAATCTCAACATAGCCGTCTCGGCCGATAGGATGGAACTGCTGGGTGATCTGGAAGCCCTTCGGCAGATCAGAATAGTAGTAATTCTTACGGTCGAACTTGATTAACGGATCAATTGTCAGATGCAGTGCAGTACAGGCCATAACAGCTTTTCTGACTGCTTCTTCATTGACCTGCGGCATGGATCCTGGATGACCTAAATCAACTTCATTCACACATGTATTTGCCTTGCGGCCGAAGGATGTCGGTGCTCCGGAGAACATTTTCGTTGCAGTCTTCAGCTGGCAATGGATCTCAATTCCTATGGTTACATCGTATTCCATTACTTTACCTCCGCCTGCAGATCCTTATAACCTGTAATCTCTTCAACTGCCTTGGCAACATCGAACATTGTTGTTTCTTCAAATGCACGGCAGGTAATATTGACGCCGATTGGGCATCCTTCTTCAAAACCCATTGGTACTGTGATCGAAGGATATCCTGAGAAGTTGCCCATTGCCATATAGTTCTCAGCAATCAGGTTCTCATCGCTCAAGGCATCCTGGTCCTCATTAGCATTGATCAGCGGAGCAATATTTCCGCTGGCTGGTGCGATGATGGCATCATATTCCTTCAGGCAGTCGTTCATTGCATTAACGACGACTCTTCTGACCTTCTGTGCCTTGCGGAAGATCCTCTCTTGATTCTCTTCAAACAGACCGTATGAACCGATGACAAACCTTCTTCTGATCAATGGCCCAAATCCTTTGGTACGGGAGTTAGTCATGATTTCCGCCATATCTTCGCCGTCTTCACGGACACCGAAGCGGATCCCGTCAAGATTTGAATCATTGGAAGTAGCTTCACAGTTGGCAATAATAAAGTAAGCCGGCAGGATTGCTCTCATCAGATTCTCATCAAAGTCATAGACATCGACCTGTGCACCTTTGGCACGGAGCTGATCCATCAGATCATTGAACATCTTGACTGTTTCCTGATTGGAAATATTCTTGATGACATTTCCCAGCACGGCAATTTTTCTGCCATGCATGTCAGAATTCAATAAGGCACTGTAATCAGGGACTTCCCGATTGGAAGAAGTCATGTCACGGTCATCTCTGCCCGCTAACACTTTTAAGGTAACGCACGCATCTTCAATGGAACGTGTGAAATAGCCGACATGATCCAGGGATGAAGCATATTGGATAATGCCGTAGCGGCTGATTCTGCCATAGGTCGGCTTGACACCGACAATGCCGCAGAAAGATGCAGGCTTGCGGACAGAGTCACCTGTATCAGAACCGATTGCCATTGGGACAACACCGCTGGCGACTAGTGCTGCTGATCCGCCTGATGAACCGCCGGTCATTCTTCTTGTATCCCATGGGTTGTATGCCGGGCCGGTAAAGCATGTCAGGTTCGTACCGCCCATGGCAAGTTCATCCATGGAGCTCTTGGCGATATACACTGCTCCTGCTTTTCTTAACTTTTCAACGATCTCTGCATCATAGACTGGTACATACGTGCTTAAAATGCGGGATCCCGCTGTTGTACGGATGCCCTTTGTATTGACATTGTCTTTCAGGACAACTGGAACGCCTCTCATCAATCCTTCTGCCGGCAGATCCTTCAGCTGTTCTTCAGGATCAACAAACGTAATGACATCATTGAACTTTGACTGGTATTCCTGTGCCTTTGCGTAAGCTTCCTTAACGCGCTTTTCTGCACCGTTTTTATCGGCTGCCATCTCTGCAATCATTACTTCACCACCTTCGGAAGAACAAAGTGTCCTTCAATCTTCTTATCGACATTTGCCATTGCCTCATCCTGAGTGATGACATTAGAAACCTCATCTTTGCGCACAAAAGCTGTCTCCGCTTCAAACGGATAGATCATCTCTTCTACGCCATCTGTATTTACGGCATCCAGGAGTGCCATCTGTCCTTCCAAAGTACCGAACTCTCTGACTAAGGAGTCCGCTTCTTCGTCGGAAAGATCAAACATCAGCTGGTGCGCCAGTTTTTTAAAATACTCTCTGTCTTTCTTCTCTTCCATAATAAAAACCTCTTTTCAATGTACAATTTTACAGGTAACGCTGATATTTTACAACCTTGCCTCCTTATATAATAAGAAAATGCCTGGAAATTAAGAAAAAAGCGCTGTATGAGCGCTAACTTGGATCACTGCTGTTTCGCAAAGAAGCCAAAGACAATTGTTCCAGGTCCTGTGTGAGTGCCAATGGAACTGCCAATTGTACATACAGGAAGCTTATCAATGTAATCAGCCCAGATAGAACGGCTGCTTTCAATATATGCCTGAAGATGACTGTCATCTTTCCCAGAAAAACCAAGCATGACCGGCATGGTAAAATCAATGCCACCCTTTTCCTCAATCAGACGGTTCAGATTAGAACAGCTCTGCTTGGCGCCGTGAGCTTTGCCTAAGGAAACGATTCTTCCATCATCAAGACCGAGGATTGGTTTGATCTTCATCATTGTTCCTGCAAAAGCAGAGACCTTGGAGATTCTGCCGCCCTTCAGTAAATATTCCAGTGTATCAACAACACCCAATAAAACAATTCTTCCCTTCACCTGTTCCAATGCATCCGCAATTTCTTTTGCATTCATGCCTCTGTCACGCAGCTGCAATGCATATCTGATCAGCACCTGCTCGCCGACAGATGCATTGAGGCTGTCAACTATATGGATCCTGCATCCGCTCTCCCTGGCCGCAAAGACTGCACTTTGATATGTTCCGGAAAGAGCTGAAGACAGTGTAATGACAAGGATTTCATCGTGTTTCTGCAGAGCTGTTTTAAACGCATCAATGTAATCGTATGGGGTCAGCTGACTTGTGACCGGCATCTGACTGCATGCGGCAAGCATTTCATAAAACTTTTCATGGGTCACCGTTACACCGTCCAGATACGTTGTCCCGTCAATATTAGTGCGCAGCGGCAGGAACATGAGATCGTTCCTTTCAGCCTCTTCCTTTGTCATGTCACAGGCAGAATCTATGATTATCTGTATGCTCATTTGATCTTGATTTCCTCTTCTTTCAGCTCGCTGAAGCTGGTATTTAAACTTGAAAGGACACTGTAGAATGTTGTCATGTCCTTGACCGAAATATCTTTTGAAACTTCCATTTGAATATTCATAGCAATTTTGTCGATACGTTTTGCCATCTCTTTTCCTTTGGCTGTCAGCAGCAGCTTTCTGGCATATTGATTTTTACCTTCCGACTTTTCATAACAGACCAGCTTTTGATCCAAAAGATCACCAAGTTCGCGTGAGACAAGTGAGCGGTTGGTCTCTGAGGCTGCCGCGAGCTCTGAAGCAATCATTCCTTCCGGATGCTCCTTCAGCAGATAAATCCAGAAAACCTGAACAGACTTAATGCCGAGACGTTCCGAAAATACGCTGCGTATCCTTTGAATCTCACGATAGATGCCAGCAACATCGGCATAGAATACTTCAAAATGTTCGTCCTTCATACTGCCTCCTGAATGGTTACAATATATCCGTCACTTGTTTACTTGTCAACATCTTTTTCTATATAATAAAAGAGAACTATGCCTGTGCACAGTTCTCAATCCGTGTTCGTTTAGAAGCGCATTTCCAAAATGCCGTCAAGATCTTTAGAGTCCAGAATATCCTGAATTGTCTTCTGATCTGGCGTACCTTTCAGCTTCTGTACAGCCTTTTCAAGATCTTCTCTGCACTTCTTATTTTCTTTCTTTAAATACCATGACTGCGCGGCTTTGTAGAAATAAACGCCGGAAGGAATCTCTTCCTTGACTTCCTTTGCCTTCTTCTCTATTTCATCAGCAAATTTGCCGCTGTGATGGATATAAATAGCTGCTGTGTATCTTGATTCCTGCAGAGTGTTTGCATACTTTTTCTTCTGCGTGTTGCCCATTGATTCATACAGTTTTTCAATGTCTTTTTCGATATCCTCAGCCCGTTCAATCTTATCATTCTGAATGCAGAACACGAGTTCCTTCTGCAGAACAATCAAGCGGTCTCCCATCGGCAGACGATGCTCACGTGCATCCTTGAATGCACTCTCAAGCTGTTCCTTGTCACCCTTGGCAATCCATGCATCAATGGACATCAGCATACGCAGACGCTTGTTGAAATAAAGCTTGCCCTGGAAAGTATCCAGTTCCTTTAAATATGCATCCGCATCACCATTGCGGTACAGCAGAATTGACAGATATGCAACTTCCCGCTGGGAATAAAACATCCATGCAACATACAGTGCAACTCCGATTATTAATATGATCCAGAAAAATGTCCAATTCATAAGATTCCTCCTGATTTATTATACCATTTGTATACAGCTTTTCGTCTTTATTTATGCTATGATGACTGGAATGAAAGGAGCCCTGATTTATGAATTCTGCCGTCATTATAGCCATTATTGTTTTTGTTGTTCTTCTTCTCCTTTTTGTTTATAAGAAAACAAAAATATTCAAGCACGTTAAGAACGATGAAAATAAAGATTACAAAGTTCCGCTCAGTGATGATATTCAGCATATCTACTACGATGCTTACGAAAAAGAGAAACAGAAGTTAGATCAGTCTCAGGAAGATTCCAAATCCAGTGACAGTCCACATTCTGAAGAATAAAATGGATTCCTGTCCATCATAGACAGAAATCCATTTTTTATTGGACGTTAATGTTTATTAATGCCAAGGTACTGAAACAAGTGCTGTATATGTTCCGGACCAGATACCGAATGCACAGCCTACGATACCGATAACAAGAAGCAGAACGATGCACTTTGTTGGTGACCACTGCTTTTTCTTGATCAGTGCATAGCACATCAGTGTCAGAGCAAGCGGAATCAGAGCTGGCAGAATACCGTCTAACAGAGCCTGCAGATCGATATAGTTAGCAACTGTTTCCTTTGTTGTTGCATCAATCTTTGTGCCGTTAGGAATCTTCATACCAAGCTTAGTAGCGCCGTAGTTGCATGTTAATGCACCGACAACGAATACACCAAGCATAGCTGCAGCATGTGTGAACTCACGCGCATTCTTAGTCAGAACTTCGATAGCGCCTGTGCCCATTGCATATGACCAATACATCAGCCAGTAACGGAGAAGCATCTGTACACCAAATGTGATGATGAAGTACAGGATAGGTCCTACTGCACTGCCGGAGATAGCCATGTTAGCTGTAATACCAGCTGTAATTGGAACCAATGTGAACCAGAATAATGCATCACCGATACCACCCAGAGGGCCCATTGCAGCGACACGTACGGCACGAATAGAGTTAATATCTGCCTTGTTCTGTTCCATGGAGAGTACAATACCCATAACGAATGTGACTAAAAATGGATGAGTATTGAAGAACTCCAGGTTGTGCTTCATTGATGTTGCTAAATCATCTTTGTTTGTATGAATCTTTTCCAGACCTGGAAGAATAGACCATAACCAACCAGCAGCCTGCATTCTTTCATAGTTGAATGAAGCCTGCAGATTCATGGAGCGCCAAACCATCTTGTTCAATGTTGCTTTATCCAGCGCTGGAGCCGGAGTCTGATCTACATAGACCAATTCGTCATTAGATGCCATCACTTGCGCCTCCATTTCCCTTGAGTTCCTTAATCTTTACGTTAGCGTTGTAATCATAGATAGCGATTGCTGCGCCAATGAATGCTACAAGAATCAGTGTAGCGCCTGATGTTGCTGTAACGTTACCGAATAATGCTGCAGCTGCGAAACCAGCAAGGTAAATACCCCACATGTCGTCTGCAAGCATGATCTTCAGCAGGACTGCGAAACCTACATAACGCATCATTCCGCCGGCTGCACCAAGACCACCCATGAACCAAGAAGCATTTGTTGAGAATGTCTGTAATGCGTTTCCTGCTGCTTCGCCGCCAATATAAGCACGACTGCAAGAACTGCGAACAGTGTTCCTAAGATGCACATGGAGATGAGGTTAACGTTTGTAATTCCCTTTGGATCAGCATTTTCTGCTGCCTGATCAGCCTTAGCCATTAATCCAGACATGACAGTGAATGTCAATGTAACTGCATACTGACCGAAGATTGAGAAGACTACCGCGAGACCGAGAGCCTGGTCAACTGGAAGCTGAGATTTGACTGCAAAGATCATAGCTACTACTCCGCCTAATACTGCGTTTGGTGGCTGAGCTCCTCCAACAGGCATGTTGCCGACCATCATCAGTTCATAAGTACCACCGATGACCAGACCGGTTTTGACATCGCCAAGAATTGCGCCAATAATTGGGCAGGCAATAATTGGACGATACAACAACTCTGTCAGCGAGAACTGGTCAATTGCAAAGATGAATGTTACGATAGCTAATAAAATAACCTGCATTTGATTCAATCCTCCTTATTGTTTTGTATTGTATCCCTTTAATGCTGTTTGCTAATTTGATGCGGTTGTTACTTGAAGAGCTTGCTCACGTCTTCAGAATGCTCCTGCGGAACCTTACGAATCTCAAGTTCTACACCGAGATCCTGCAGTTTCTTGAATGCCGCAACGTCTTCGTCATTGACTGCGACTGTTGTAGCAACCTGGCGCTTTCCTTCCGCCATGTGCATGTTGCCGATGTTCACTTTTTTAATAGGAACACCGCCTTCGACCAACTTCAGTACATCTTCCGGGTTCTCGCATACCAAGAATATGTGCTGCGATGGTGAAGCTTTGTGGATCGTGCTGATTGTCTTATCAATTGTCCAGTATCTGCACTGAGCATACGACGGAGCAGCCATATCCATTAAACCTTGGCGTAATGTGTTGGCAGCAACTGAATCGTTGGCGACAAGAATGAGATTCGCTCCGATCGAGCCACACCATTGAGTAGCGACTTGACCATGTACTAAACGATTATCGATTCTAGTTAATACGATATCAGGCATCTTTCCTCCTTCCCTACTTACTGTTTCTTTTTGGGAATTCTTCTCAATAAGAATGTAAGCACTTTCCTTAGCTTCATTGTAGCTTCATGCTTTCCAATATGCTTTACATTTTTTTGTATCTGTGTTGCACTTTTCAATAACAATAAAATAATCATCAACAAATCGTGAACTTGGTGAATTTTCCCAAAATTATGCTATATTGTTCTCAAAGGAGTGCAATTTCGGGTAAATATTATGTTTTATAAAACAACAAGTGCAAATTTTTCAAAATTCGGCAATGTATCCAGTGCTTACAAGAAATTGGACGAACTAGAAGTTCATGAATACACCGTATCAGAAGATACTGTTTATACGATGGCTTCATATAATAATCCAGTCTATATTGAGCCGATGGAAGGCATGGCAATGCTGCGCATCTCTGAAAATCCTAATGAAGAAAGTGTCTATTCCTTTGCGCTGCACCGCAGTGTGTGCATCTACCCTAACATCTACTTTTCGCTTGTTCCGATGACAGGCTATATTGTATACAATCTATATAATGTAAAGCATTCGAAACGGTGCGTCATGAAGCTGGAGGAGCCGGTCCGCTATAATCACATCACTCCAATGATCAGAATTGAAGAGATTCTGGCTTACTACTATGTTGTCAAATGGCCTCATTATCATTTCGGCGGTGAAGTCCATAATTTCTATGAACTGACTTATGTTGACAACGGTTCTCTTGCAACAACCGTCAACAACAAGACATACCACATCAATGCCCAGGAATGTATGGTATATGGGCGCGGTGAATTCCACGACCAGAGTGTCATCAGTGACAAATCCTGTTCCTATTTGACTATCATCTTCCGTGCAAACGGGATTCCTTCCGACCGCATTCTTGGCAAAATCTTCAAATGCTCCCGGCAGATGATCAGCGATATTGAAATC
>Ga0268356_10697_pt1 | contig 18272 bp, 21 predicted proteins | sample BioMet10_FD_194415 | JGI IMG/M metagenome (GOLD analysis project Ga0268356, IMG submission 194415) | Sewage microbial communities from Oakland, California, United States - Biofuel 10 (PacBio Assembly) | ecosystem: Engineered > Wastewater > Sewage > Unclassified | place: USA: California | collected...
TCGCCAGAACTTTCTGCTGGATAAAAGGGACATCCTAGATTTATCGCCGGGGTTCCGCCGGATTATTTCTCGGCACTGGACAGAGATGGGGAAATCCAATCTATGACTGGGAATAGATGAGACAAGATAAGTTCCAGTTCTGGATTGAAAGACTGTCCTATACAGAACGGCTGTTTGATCAGGTCAGAGTGGATCATTTCCGTGCCTTTGATACTTATTGGAAGATCAAGGCTTCCTGCCCGACTGCGCTGGATGGAGAATGGGTTGAAGCACCAGGTTATGAACTGTTCGATGAACTGTTTGCCAAAGAACCTGAACTGCAGATTGTAGCCGAAGATCTTGGTGACTTGCGTGCAGAAGTACTGGAATTAAGAGATCATTATTCTTTCCGCGGCATGCGCGTTATTCAGTTCTCCTTTGATCCGAAAGGGATGGAAGAGGATAAAACGCATCTGCTTGTATATACTGGGACGCATGACAATGCCCCAATCTATGGATGGTATCGTGAAAAGACCAGGAAGGAACGCCGTGACATGCGCAGATATCTTTGGAAACATGGATATCATAAGCACAGTTTTTCATGGGACATCATTGACTATTCTCTGCGTTCAAAGGCTGACATGGTCATTATTCCAATGTCTGACTGGCTGCATTTAGGATCTGATGCCAGACTGAATCTGCCGGGAACGGTAGGTGCACCGAACTGGATGTGGAGGATCAATGATCTTTCTAAGTTCGCATATGCCATTCCGGAGATTCGATCATCCTTGGAAGAATCACATCGTACTGCCAAAAAAGATTAACAAGCTCTTAACAATATAAGAGCTTTTTTCATTTTCATTACATGGTATAATGTCTCCGTTATTAAAGAGGGGTAATCAAAGATGGATTTATTGTTGAATATATTAAAGTCGATTGTGTTCGGCGTCGTACAGGGAATTACAGAATGGCTGCCAATTTCTTCCACCGGACATTTGATTCTGATGGAGCAGTTCATGCCGATTCAGCTGTATTCAGATGCTGCAAGCAATACGGCTTTCTGGAATATGTATAAAGTCGTCATCCAGTTCGGATCGATTCTGGCAGTTATGCTGCTGTATTGGCATAAGCTGAATCCGTTCTCAAAGAAACTCAAGCCGCAGAAGGCAAAGCAAATCTGGCGGACGTGGGTCATGATCTTGATTGCGACGATTCCAGCTGCTGTCATCGGCTTTGTGCTGAATGACTGGATTGATGAGAAAATGAGCACACCGATTGTCATCGCATGTACATTGATCATCTACGGTGTCATCTTCATCTGGATGGAGAACCGCCAGCACAATTATGCGATTGAAGATGTCCATCAGATCAATGCTAAGAATGCATTTGAAATGGGCATGTTCCAGGTGCTTGCATTGATTCCAGGCACATCACGTTCCGGTTCAACGATCTTTGGTGGAACCATGCTCGGCTTCAACCGTACAACCGCTGCAGAGTTCTCATTCTATATGTCCATTCCGGTGATGTTCGGTGCAAGTCTGCTGAAAATTGTCAAAGCCAAGATTGCATTTACAGTACCAAGTGTCATTGTTCTGCTGATCGGCATGATCACCGCATTCATTGTTTCGGTATTTGCCATCAAGTATCTGATGAACTATATCCGCAAACATGACTTCAAGGTATTCGGCTACTATCGTATTGCCTTAGGCATCATCGTCCTGATCTTTGGACTGTTCGGCTTATTAGGATAATGTATCAGTAGAGTGATGGAAGCATCACTCTTTTTTTTGGTATGACGGGCATGTCATACATCGAGGGTGAAGATCCCGAGGGACACCTGTTGCCGGTGAACCCGATAGCGATTCGCAAATTTCACATCGTGAGGTGTGGGAGAGAAGAAGCGATAGCGAAACCGTGGCCTTACGGACAGAAACCGGATATCAAGGCACATGCGGCGGACAAGATGACCAGAAGCATCAAAGTCCAAGATGGCAATCGTAAACCGCATGTGTAAATCAGGAAGGTGAACGGGGAAGGATGTATGGTTTATCCCGCGAGGTCTCACAGAGGACAAATGTCCCAGCAACAGCGGACTGTGAGAAGCCAGCCGAGGCCGTAGTAGCTGGATAGAAACCTTATCCAGTGAAGGGCTGAACAGCAGAACGTGCAACAAGAGCTTCAAATGTCCGATATGGATGCCTGACAGACAGGAAGGCAGGGGCGTACCCCGAGGATACTGTCAAAGACTTAGGGCTCACCATGGAGGAGCGAGGAAAGGAAGGGAGCACAAAGAATGTCGGAACTGTTGGAAAAGATACTGAGCAGAGAACATGACAGAAGCGTTCAAGCGTGTCTCGTGCAACAAAGGATCTGCCGGGACAGATGGTGTATCCATCGAGGAAGCGGAAGCGTATGTCAGGGACAACTGGGCAGGAATCAAGAAACAAATCCAGCAGCGCCAGTACAGACCGCAGCCAGTAAGGCGGGTACAGATACCAAAGCCAAATGGTGGAAAGCGAAAGCTCGGGATAACCAACTGTCATGGACAGAACCATCCAGCAGGCAGTCACGCAGGTCATAGCGCCTATCTGTGAACCGTACTTCTCTGATTCCAGCTATGGATTCAGACCAGGCAGGTCATGCGAGCAGGCGATATTGAAACTGCTTGACTACTTCAATGATGGCTATGAATGGATAGTCGATATCGACCTCGAGAAACTCTTCGACAATGTGCCGCAGGACAGGCTGATGAGCCTGGTCCACGTCATCAGCAATGATGGAGATACGGAGAGCCTAATCCGAAAATATCTTCAGGCAGGTGTGATGGTAGACGGACATTATGAAGAAACGAATCTCGGGACACCGCAGGGAGGGAATCTCTCACCGCTGTTGAGCAACATCATGCTCAACGAGCTGGACAAAGAACTGGATGCACGTGGACTACGCTTCACACGGTACGCAGATGACTGCGTGATAGTCGTGAAGAGCGAGTCCAGTGCGAAACGGGTCATGCGCACCGTCACAGATTACATCGAAAGGAAACTAGGGCTGAAGGTCAATGCGACAAAGACACACGTCACAAGACCAACAAATCTCAAGTACCTTGGCTTTGGATCCTGGAAGGGCGCAGGAAAATGGCAGGCAAGGCCGCACAAAGATTCAATCGCAAAGTTCCAAAGAAAACTGAAGCAGCTGTGCGAGCGCAGATGGAACATCCCATTAGACCAGAGAATCATCAAGCTGAACCAAGTGATACGAGCTGTATAAATTATTTCAGCATCGGGTCAATGAAGTCGGCAATGACCAAAGTGGACAAGCATCTGAGGAACATGATACGTGTCATCATCTGGAAACAGTGGAAGAAGACATCGAAGCGGCTGTGGGGTCTCCGGAAGCTTGGAGTGCCTGTATGGATTGCCGAGAGAGAATCACAGTGGGGAGACCACTGCCAGTTCATAGCTACAAAGTCATCACTTGTGAGCTGTCTGGATTATTATATGGAACGACATGATTTGAAGTTCAACTGAACCGCCACGTGCTGAACTGCATGCGTGGTGGTGTGAGAGGGGAAATTTATATCTATTTTCTCCCTACTCGATTAGTAAAATTACTTGGAAGCATATTACTTTACTCTATGAATGAATCCTGTATGATGCGTATATGGAAATACTAAAACTCTTTCTTGAGGGGCTACTCTCATTCTTCTCCCCCTGCGTACTTCCGTTGGTGCCATTGTATATTGGTTATCTGACGCAGGACGCAAAGGTGACGGCAGAAGACGGCACAACTACATATCGAAGAGGCAGGACACTGTATCTGACGGTTGGCTTCATCCTGGGAATCTGCGCTGTATTCGTAATTGCAGCGCTGGGCAGTACTGCTCTGCATGCGTTTTTTACAGAACATACCTTTATTTTCCAATTGATCGGAGGTGTCTTATTAGTATTCTTTGGACTGGTATCTCTGCATGTAATCTCGATTCCGTTTTTAAATCAGACCCATCTGCACACGATGAAAGTAAATGGAGGTATGGGCTTCTTCAAAGCTGCCTTCATGGGATTCTTCTTCTCCTTTGCATGGTCGCCATGCGTGGGTCCTCTTCTGGCGCAGGCAATCGTCAAAGCAGCTTCTGCTGATTCTGCTTCGACTGGCTGGATCTATATTGCAGCATACGCCCTGGGCTTCATCTGCATCTTCCTGCTTCTGGGCTTCTTTACGACCGAAGTACTGAATCTTCTGAATAAGTATAAGAAGGTCGTCAAGTATACAGGCGTGATTGCTGGACTTGTTGTCATTGGCATGGGCATCTGGACGCTTGGACAGGCAGTCCAGACCTACAATGCATCGATTAATGCCATCGGCACAGCTTCTGCAGAGACACAGTCATCAGCAGAGCCTTCGGCTTCTGCATCTGCACCAGCAGCATCTGCTTCTGCATCTGCTGCTTCAACACAGACAGACATTGCCAAATATGACTTCAGCTTGAAGGACGGGGATGGAAATACGGTCACACTGAGCAGCTATCAGGGCAAAACAATCATCCTGAATTTCTTTGGGACATGGTGCCATTACTGCAATCAGGAAATGCCTGGACTGCAGGATATCAATAACAATGATCCAAGCGTACAAGTACTGATGGTTGCGGCGCCGGGCCTGAATGGTGAAGGCGATATTGCCTACGTTGAGAATTACATGAAGACAAAAGGCTATAACATGAAGATTGTATATGATACTGATCTCAAGGCAACAAAGATGTATAAAGTGTCTGGATATCCGACCAATTTCATCTATAAGCCAGATGGAAATCTGCTTGGCTATGTTCCTGGTTATGTATCAGACACAGATATGCGGAACTTCATTGCACAGTCTCAACAATGAAAACTGTTTCAGAAAAATATTTAGAAAAATGTTAACTTTTCTTGTAAAAATGATTGACATAAGAATCTCTGAGAGTAAAGTATAGTCATACAAGCGATGAAAAGAAGAGTAACCAGCCGCTAGTATTCTAGAGAGTCCTCGGGAGCTGAAAAGAGGGTATACGAAAAGCAGGTGAACATGATCTTGGAGCTGCGTGGTCGATAAGTAGATCACGACGGGCGGTCCCGTTATAGACATAGAGTATTTCTGATTGGATCAGCGTACTTGAAGAGGAGATGATCGTGAGATCATTTTAAAGTAAGGTGGTAACGCGTATAACTACGTCCTTACAGCTGATAAAGCTGTGGGCGTAGTTTTTTGTTTATATACCCGCATAAACCTTTTCAAGGAAACTAAGGGAGGAAAAGAAAATGACAAACACAATCAAGAAAATCGCAGCCGCAACACTCATTCTGGCATTGGCAGGATGCTCTGCATCTAGCACAGCCACATCAACCGCAGCATCATCTTCAACCGCATCTGCTTCCGATAAGGTCATCAAGGTCGGTGCAACATCTGTTCCGCATGCACAGATCCTGAATGAAGTTGTCAAAAGCGTACTGGCTGATGACGGCTGGACGTTGGAAGTAACAGAATTTACAGACTATGTCACACCGAATACTGCTCTGGAGGAAGGTTCTCTGGATGCTAACTATTTCCAGACATTAGGCTACATGAACGATCAGAATACCAGCAACGGTCTGCATTTAGCAGCAGCTGTCGGTGTTCATATTGAACCGATGGGCATCTATTCTTCAAAACTCACTGCAATCAGTGATCTGAAAGACGGGGCAGCAATCGGTGTACCGAACGATTCTGACAACCTAGACCGTGCATTGAGACTGCTTGTTCAGAAGGGCATCCTGAAGGATCCAGGCACAACAGATTATGTGACTGAAACAACCTTCAATGGAAATGCCACACTGAACCCTCATAACTATGTCATCACACCAGTTGAGGCAGCACAGGTTGCCCGTTCTCTGGATGACTTCGCAGTTGCAGTAGTCAACGGCAACTATGCATTAGAGGCTAGTCTTCCATCTACACATCCAGCTCTTGAGATTGAAGAGTTTACAGAAAAGACAAAGATTGCCCGCACAAACTTCATCGTTGTAAAGCAGGGAAATGAATCTACGGAAAAGACAAAGGCACTGATCAAGGCGGTTACTTCTGATAAGGTTGCCAAGTATATCGAAGATACATATAAAGGTTCTGTCATCACATCATTCATTGACAAGGATGGTAAGGCAGTCAACTGAGTCAAAAGCGAGTATAATCAATAAATGTTCAGGGCATCTTCCTGAACATTTATCTCTTTCTAAAGAACAAGGAGCGTAATTATGATTGATCTGGTTAATGTAAGAAAAAGCTTTGGGGATCTGGAAGTCCTCAAGGATATCAACATTCACATCAATGACGGTGAGATCTACGGCATCATCGGACAGTCCGGTGCCGGAAAATCAACATTATTAAGATGCATCAATGGGCTGGAATCCTATGATTCCGGCAGTATCATCGTGGATGATAAGCCAGTGACATCAAACAAAAAAGAACTGCGAGCACTGCGGAAAGACATGGGCATGATCTTCCAGAACTTCAATCTGCTCTCACGGCTTGACGTCTATGAAAATGTTGCTCTGCCGATGAAATTCTGGGGCATTGATCCTAAGACACCGAATCAAAGCAGAAGATAGAAAATCTGATCAAGCTTGTCGGGCTGAAGGACAAGATGCATGCCAAGCCTGCAGAGCTGTCAGGCGGGCAGATGCAGAGAGTTGCGATTGCCAGGGCTTTGATCAATGATCCAAAGGTCCTGTTATGTGATGAAGCAACCAGTGCACTTGATCCGAGAATCACGAAAGAGATTCTGCAGCTTCTGCAGAAGGTCCATGATGAATTAGGCATAACAATTGTCGTAGTCACGCATCAGATGGAAGTTGTTAAGCAGCTGTGCGAAAGAGTCGCTTTTCTGAAGCATGGTGTTGTCTTAGCGGAAGGGAAGCCGGAAGAACTGTTTGTTCATCCAAGCGATGACATCAAGAAGTTCTTGGGTGAAGAAGGAACTTCACTGCCGAATGAAGGTGTAAATATTCAGCTGTTCTTTACCGAAGATTCCAATGAACCGGTCGTCAGTGAAATGGCAAGGGATCTGGATGTGGACTTCTCCATCTGCTGGGCAAAACTGGAAGACTTCCGTGCAAATGTATATGGCAGTCTGATCATCAATATTGAAAACAAAGACAAGTTCAAGGTGCTCGAGTATCTTGATGCCAAGAATGTGAAATGGGAGGTGCTCTGATATGTGGGATGTCATTCTTAAAGCGACGGGTGAAACACTGTACATGGTGTTCTTCTCCACGCTGATTGCAGTGCTCCTGGGTATGATTCCAGCGGTCATTCTGACATTGACTGCACCGGACGGCTTAAAGCCGAATCGTGTGGTGTATGGCATTCTGGATGTCATTGTCAATGTGTTCCGTTCTTTTCCATTCATTATCTTAATGGTCATTGTCATTCCGCTCACCCGTGCGATTGCCGGCAAATCCATCGGCACCACGGCTGCGCTTGTTCCTTTGACACTCTATGCTATCCCATTTATTGCGCGTGTCTTTGAGAATGCGTTAAGAGAAACAGACTCTGGCGTCATTGAAGCTGCCAAGAGCTTTGGGGCAACCGATATGCAGATCATCTGGCGTGTCTATATCAAGGAATCTGTTCCTCGTCTGCTCAATGGCATTACATTATTGATCATCAACATGGTCGGTGCTTCTGCAATGGCAGGAACAATCGGCGGCGGCGGTCTAGGCGATGTGGCTATCCGCAAGGGATATCAGAGCTACAGCGTTGCCTACCTGGTCGTTACTTCAATCATCCTGATCATCCTTGTCCAGCTCGTGCAGGGCATCGGCAACGCGCTCTACAAGAAGAAGGCAGTGATCTATGCAGAGTTCATGGGAAAATGAACTCATCTCTCTACAGAAAACAGACGGCAGCTCTTTTGAAATCTTTGCAAAAGATATCCAGAAGACAGCAGGCCGTCTTTCTTTTGAACGTGATGAGAACACGAAGTCTATTTTGAAATTGAGGAAGTATATCGCCGTCATCATTACGCCTCGAATGCTTTATATGTTTTTGTTTCAGCAGCCCACAGTGAATGGCAAGTACCTGTGATCCATGCCAAGCTGGCGAGGACAATGAGGATGCTATGCATGTCATTGAACATAATGGCTTCCAGCGGATTGCAGCCGATGAAGATAGCCTTTATTACGCGCATCACTGCGTGCAGACACGCCAGGACGATGACTATCATCCCGCAGGCAGGTCAGTCCTGTATTTAGCAGGTGGATGCTTCTGGGGCATGGAAAAGGTATTCCAGCAGCTTGATGGTGTCACCGATACAACTGTGGGCTATGCCAACGGTCATACCGATAATCCTACCTATGAAGAAGTCTGCCGCAATGAGACGGGATATAAGGAGACTGTACGGGTGACGTTTGATCCGGAAACTGTATCGCTTGAGACTATCCTGAAAGCATATTTTCTGTGCATTGATCCAACTCACCGCAACCGTCAGGGCAATGATTTCGGCACCCAGTATCAGACGGGTGTCTACTACCGTGATCAATCCTTAGCTGCACCGGTCAATGCGTATTTTACGGAGGAGAAAAGGAAGCATGTACACTTCTTTGTTGAATGCTGCCAACTTACCTCATTCTATGAAGCAGAAGAGTATCACCAGGATTATCTCGATAAAAATCCACAGGGATACTGCCACATTACACCTGTCGAATTAGAAGAAGTGCGTGCATTGAATTGCTCAAAACATCAGCAGCTGCCGACACCTAAAAATTTTTAAAAAAATTTTGTTTTTCTCCTTGCAAGTTACGCTGGGGAGTTGTATTATTTCTACGTCCAAAAGGGCATTAAAAAAAACGGCTAACACAGCCAGTAGTTTTAATGCCCTTTTTTGTTGTTTCAAGGGCTGGGAGGAGATATTAGTATGAAATATATTTTTGTGACAGGCGGTGTCGTATCAGGACTTGGCAAAGGAATTACAGCAGCATCTTTAGGAAGACTGCTGAAGCAGAGAGGCTTCAAAGTCATCTCACAGAAACTTGATCCATATATCAATGTTGATCCAGGCACAATGTCACCATACCAGCATGGTGAAGTTTTCGTCACTGATGACGGTGCAGAGACTGATCTGGACCTCGGTCATTATGAAAGATTTATTGATGAAAATCTAAATAAATATTCAAATTTGACAACAGGTAAAGTGTATTGGAATGTCCTGCAGAAGGAAAGAAGAGGAGAGTATCTTGGTGAGACAGTACAGATCATTCCTCACATCACCAATGAGATCAAGCGCTTTATCTACTCAGTCGGCGAAAAGGCGAGTGCAGATATCGTCATCACTGAGATTGGCGGTACAGTCGGTGATATTGAATCACAGCCGTTCATTGAAGCCATCCGTCAGATCAGTATTGAAAAGCCTGATGATGTCTGTTTCCTCCATGTCACACTGGTGCCATATATCTCTGGATCCAATGAATATAAATCCAAGCCGACGCAGCACAGTGTCAAGGAACTGCAGAATCTTGGCGTCAGACCAAATATCATCATAGCAAGATGTGACGGCAAGCTGCCTTCTTCCGTAAAGGAAAAGATGTCCCTTTTCTGCAATGTCAAACAAGACTGTGTCATTGAAAATACAACTGTACCAGATCTTTATGAAGCACCTTTGATGCTCGAGGAACAGCACCTCTCTGAGATTGTGTGCCGTGAGCTGCATCTGGATGCGGGAACGATTGATCTGAATGAATGGAATGAAATGCTGGAGCGCATTCACAGTGCCAGCCAGGATGTTACAGTCGCCCTGGTAGGCAAGTATGTTGCCCTCCATGATGCATACTTATCCGTCGTTGAATCTTTGAAGCATGGCGGATATGAAACTGGTGCCCATGTCCATATCAAGTGGGTCGAATCTGAAGATGTCACTGATGAAACAGCAGCAGCAATCTTCCGCGATGTTCAGGGCATTGTCGTACCTGGCGGATTCGGTGACCGCGGCATAGAAGGCATGATTGCCAGTGCTAAATATGCAAGAGAAAATAATCTGCCGTACCTGGGTCTGTGCCTGGGCATGCAGATAGCGACAATTGAATTTGCCAGAGATGTATTAGGGTATACGGATGCCAACTCCAATGAGTTCAATCCAAACAGCACCCATAAAGTTATTGACTTCATCCATGGCCAGAGCGATGAGATTGATAAGGGAGGCACCATGCGTTTAGGCGCATATCCATGCACGATCACTGCAGGTACATGGATGGAAAAGCTCTATGGCACCAATGAGATCTCTGAGCGCCACCGTCATCGGTATGAATTCAACAATGACTATAAAGAAGAATTCGAGAAGCATGGCATGACCATTGCCGGCATCTGTCCACAGAATCACTTGGTGGAAGCAGTTGAAAATCACAGCTGCGATTTCTTCGTTGCGGTACAGTTCCATCCGGAATTTAAGAGCCGCCCGAACAAGGCACATCCTTTATTCAGAGGATTTGTTGCAGCAGCATTGAAAAAGATAAGCGCATAAGGCATTTATCATGTAAAATAGGGACGGACAGGACAGAACCTGACCGTTTCTTTTTGAAGGGAGAAAATAATGGCAGATAAGATCATCGTATTAGATTTCGGCAGTCAGTATAATCAGCTCATTGCCCGCCGGATCCGCAACTTCGGTGTCTACAGTGAATTGCATCCTGGTGATATGAAACTGGATGATATTTTAGCGATGGGTGACGTCAAGGGAATCATCTTCTCAGGCGGACCTAACAGCGTCTACGATGAGGGAGCACCAACATGTGATCCCGCCATCTTTACCAGCGGGCTGCCAATTCTTGGTATCTGCTATGGCATGCAGATGACACATTACATGCTTGATGGTGAAGTCAAATCATCTGACAAGAAAGAATATGGCAGAACAGAGATTGATGTAACAGAAGACAACGCTTTATTTCATGGTCTGCCGGGACATCAGGTCGTATGGATGAGCCACGGTGATCAGGTTGCAAAACTGGCGAGTGGATTTGAAGGTATTGCTCAGAGTGATACATGTCCATTTGCGGCCAGTGAGAATAAAGAAAAGAAGATCTACACACTGCAGTTCCATCCGGAAGTACGCAACAGTGAATATGGTCTTGATATTCTGAAGAACTTTGTCTTTAAAGTATGTGAGGCTAAGAACAACTGGTCCATGAAGGATTTTATAGATCATCAGATCTCAGAGATTCAAGCCAAAGTGGGCGATGACAAAGTATTATTAGCACTTTCTGGAGGTGTCGATTCATCAGTAGTTGCTGCTTGCTGAACAGAGCGATTGGCAAGAATCTTTACTGCATGTTCATTGATCATGGTCTGTTAAGAAAGGGTGAAGCTGAATCCGTCATGGATACCTTCTCCAGAAATATGGATCTGAATCTGATCAAGATTGACGCCAAGGACCGCTTCCTGACAAAGCTGGAGGGTGTATCAGATCCAGAACAGAAGAGAAAGATCATCGGTGCTGAATTCATCTATACATTCCGTGATGAAGTGGCAGAACTGATGAAGGGTACAGATATCAAATGGCTTGCACAGGGCACTCTGTATACCGACGTTATTGAGTCTGGGACAAAGACAGCTCAAACAATCAAGTCGCATCATAATGTCGGCGGCCTGCCGGAAGACTTGAACTTTAAGCTGATTGAACCACTGAACCGCCTGTTCAAGGATGAAGTCAGAGAACTGGGTACAGAACTTGGTCTGCCGGAAGAGATGGTATGGAGACAGCCATTCCCAGGACCAGGCTTAGGAATCAGAGTCTTAGGTGAGATCTCTGAAGAGAAGCTGGAGATTGTAAGAGATTCCGATGCTATCTTAAGAGAGGAGATCCGCAAAGCAGGTCCTGCATAGAGATATCTGGCAGTACTTCACATGTCTGCCGAATATCCGTTCCGTAGGAGTCATGGGTGATCAAAGAACCTACGACTATACTGTAGTCATCAGAGCTGTCACTTCTATTGACGGCATGACAGCTGACTGGGCACGTATTCCATATGATGTCCTTGATAAGATCAGTACACGTATTGTAAATGAAGTTGCTCATGTGAACCGCGTAGCTTTGGATATTACAAGCAAGCCGCCGGGAACAATTGAGTGGGAATAGATTTAAGAATATTTTGCCTCCTGGAAACAATCGAGTGGGAATAGATTTAGGAATATTTTGCATTGCAGTCTGAGACTATGAGAGAGTACATAGTCCCAGATTTTTGATATGGGTGAATATTACATAAAAAGGTGGAAATACACCAAAAATGAAATGTATGTTGAACCCGGGGCAATTACCCATTATACTGATAATACATAAATAAGTGGAAATACACCAAAGAGGGAATGATTATGAAGATAATAAAACGAGATATTTACTTAAATAAATTAATCCAACGGAAAGACAATGGCATGATAAAAGTGATAACTGGCATCAGACGATGTGGAAAGTCTTTTTTATTGTTTGAACTATATTATAAATATTTAATTGGACAAGGAGTAAAAAGAGCTAACATTATCAGAATCCCTTTGGATGATGATGAATATGAGGAATTATTGGATAAAAAGAAGCTTCGTGAGTATATCAATAAGAAGATCTCCGGAACAGGGAAATACTATATATTTTTAGATGAAATACAACTGGTTGATGAATTTGAAAAAGTTCTGAATGGCCTGAATCGCAGACAGAATCTGGATATTTATGTTACTGGAAGCAACTCAAAATTTTTGTCGACAGACGTTTTGACTGAATTCCGGGGCCGAGGGGATGAAGTCAGAGTACGTCCTTTCACTTTTTCTGAATATTTAAAAGGTTATGATGGGACGATTGAAGATGCATGGAATGAATATTTTACTTATGGCGGCATGCCGGTCACACTTTCACTGAAAACGGATGAAACAAAAATCAGAGTATTTGAAAAAGCTTTTTCAAGAAACTTATCAGAAAGATATTGTGGATCGTTATAGAGTGACAGACCCAGAGAAGTTGGAAAGAACTGCAAAGGTAATTGCATCCTCCACCGGTTCGTTAACGAATCCGACAAAGCTGGCGAAGACATTTGAAAGCAATGGTTATGGCATGGTAACAAATAAGACAATTAATTCTTACATAAATTATATGCAGGATGCATTTTTGATTGAAAAAGTAGAACGATATGACGTCAAAGGGAGAAAGTATATTTCTACTCCTTCAAAATACTATTTTTCTGATATAGGATTGAGGAATGCTTATCTGAATTTCAGACAGCAAGAAGAAAACCACATCATGGAAAATGTCATATATAACGAGCTTCGAGTCAGGGGATACAATGTGGATGTTGGCGTGGTCGAACATGAATTAAAAGACAACGAAGGCAATCGGAAAAGAACAGCTTGAGGTTGATTTTATATGCAATAAGGGAAGCCTCAGGTATTATATTCAGTCGGCGTATGCATTGCCAGATGAAGCAAAACGACAGCAAGAAAAAGAGTCTCTTATACATATTAAAGACATGTTTAAGAAAATTATTATTGTGAAGGATAATATAAAACTTTACAGAGATGAAGACGGTATCGTTACAATAGGTCTAAGAGAATTCTTGACCAATCCAAATAGTCTGGAACTATAATGTGCATTTCAAGGAACGAACATGATTGATTGTGGTGCAGTAATAGAATGATCTGAGCATTAGAATTCTAACAACTTTATACAAATCATCATATGACCAAACAATGATCCAAAAAAATTGGCTCTTGCTCAATACTTGTGGGTAACAGAAATGATGAATGAGCTGTAAATATCGTTAGATTTGATTGTTTTCGACCTATTAAAAATGGACATGGTCTCTTATACTTATTTTTGCGAAGAAATAAGGAGAAATACCATGCCCAACAAAACTTTAATCAAGCAGCTCCTCCACGTCAAGAAAATTGTGATAGATTCTTATAAATATAGTGATGAAGATGATGAATTCACTATCTCTGTACATCCTACGAAGGGACAGCAGTGCCTGTGTCCGGAATGCAGGAAGAAGTGCCCTTACTATGATTCTCTTGGGACACACACACATGGAGATCGCTGGACATTGGATCTACGAAGGTGTTCCTTGAAGCACCAGTGCACAGGATCGAATGCCCTGTCCACGGTGTCCTGACAGAAGATGTGCCTTGGGCACGGCATGATTCATTCTTTACAAGGGATTTTGAGAATACTGTTGCCTGGATGGCACTGTATCTTCCCAAAACTGCAGTATCCACGTATATGCGGATTGCATGGAACACGATTGGAAATATCATCTCCAGATACAAGAAAGATGCAGACCCATATCCAGAGCACCGGTTCAATGGCCCTGAAGCACATCGGCATCGATGAGACGAGCTATAAGAAAGGCCAGTACATCACGGTAATCGTAGATCATGACACCAACAGTGTCATATGGGTCCATGACAAACATGGCAAGGAAGTACTGCGGGAATTCTTTGAGCAGCTCCGTGAAGAACAGAGAGCATCGATTGAATTGCGTCACAGCAGACGGTGCCAGATGGATCAGCGAGACGATGGAAGAATACATCCCACAGGCAGACAGATGCCTTGACAGCTATCATCTTGTGGAATGGGCACAGACAGCGATAGATGAAGTGCGCACAGAGGCAGGACAGCAGAGCAAGCAGATCAAGAACACAAAGTTCGCTCTTGGCAAAGCACCTGAGAACCTTACAGCTAAGCAAGCAGCACAATTGGAATTCATTGCCAAGACAGATAAGATGCTTTATAAAGCGTATATTCTAAAAGAATCTCTGCGGACATTGATCCACCTTCCTTTAGAAGAACTGGAAGCATCATTGAAGGACTGGTTGTGGAAAGCATCGCATTCACAGATCCAGCCAATCTATGAACTGCAGAAGAAGATCAGGAGACATTATGAAGCAATTATCAATACTGCCAGATACCATCTTTCCAATGCGCGCATAGAAGCAGCTAATAACAAGATCAAACTGACGGTACGATTGGCATACGGCTTCAGGAACATAAACAACATACTGGATATGATCATGTTGAGATGCTCAGATATCACAGTACTATTGCCATATCAAGGACTGATTTCCACCCGCATTTCCTGAGGAAGCCTCTGAAAAGATGGTATCTTACTAAAAAAATGAAATAGATTCTGCAGCTAAGTAATTATGTTTTTTTGTTATCGTTACATATATGGATGGAAATACACGAAAATCTTATATTTAAGTAATGACAAATAGGCATGGTCATGGAAATGTAATATGTCCGCTGCTTAACTAATAAGAGAAAACAAAAGTCGCAGTGATATAAACGATTCATTCACCTGTGCAGGAATACAGGATGATATGATTTCAATGAAAAGTAAAAGTGACGTGATTATTTATCAAACAGATGAATGGCGTACACATATTGATGGAAACGTGAAGATGAAACAATATAGCTCACTATTGATCAAATGACAAAATTGTTTGGATAATGGTATTCAACAATAATGAGCATATATATCCCAAATTGGAATTGGGAGAAATGAAATCTGTGATAAAAATAGAAATTCCTGATGGCTTAACCTCCAATTTGGTGATTTTCAGTCAAAAAGTCCAATATTCTGTGGAATCACCGATTGATCCATCAAAAGGATTGATGAAATGATCGGCCATCCCTTTTCTTTCATAAATTGCAGTAGGGTCTTCAAAGATATCTTTATCCCTGATATCTCGAACGAAGAAATAATGCATATATTTTGAAATCTTCTGGATGAGCTTGAGAATGATCTCCTGAAGATCACAACCGGCATATTGCTGCCATATGCTGAACAGAGCGGCATACCTGTTGATATACACTGTAGCGACTCCGCGATAGTTCCGGTACCACTCAGCCATCCTGCTGTGGAGCGAGTTCACGGTATTGAGATGGTTCTCACTGTCATATTCTTTATGATCAGTCAGTATCTTGAAAGGGCAGCGCTTGTCACAAAGCATTTTCGTATAGCAGTTCTGCCCATCAGTCCAGGCAAAGATGTTATCACTGATATGTTTACCAAAAAGCGTGGCGTCTTTTATCGTTGGATGCCCCATAGAATAAGCCTGGATATATGATCCATTTTCGCGGTCAGCCCCACAGATCAGACTGACGAATTGATGTGAATAGGCGCCTCCTGCTGCAGGCATCTGTCTTTTTCTGCCTTTGACATTGGACAGCCGATATCCCTTATGGGATTCCATGAATACCTTCTCATCTATCTCCACAGCTTTATCGATTGTTTTCTCTTCGGTGATAAGGCTGAGGAAAGAAAGAAATTTATGCCTCATGCGGAAGGCAGTAGACGGGCTGACGTCGATGAGGGCAGAATTTGTGAGCAGTGAGCCGTGTTCCAGAGTACTCTTGATGAACATTGACCATTTGTCATAAGGCTGATGAGAATACCAGGTCAAATGCCCATTATCATAAGTAAATCGCTTATCACATTCTTTACAGCGATACATCTGCTTGCCAGAATGTGACATCCCGCCTTTGATCAGACGGGGATGAACTGCACCGCATTTTGGGCACATATAGAAATTATTCTTCTTCTCAGCCATATTGAGAGACTGATAATCAATGATCTGTCTCTCAATATTCTCAATCTGATAAGGATATAGTGATGAAACAACATTCTCAGTTATAAATTCCATAGAAAGTGAGCCTCCAATGACCTGAGAATATACCGCAGCCTGATCTACTGATGTACTTATTCATGTACAATAAGATGTCAAGTCACCAAATTGGAGGTTAAGCCTTCCTGATTTTATACCGAGAAGTACACAAATGTGTACAGCAGTCACTCGTAAATGATGCCATACTATTGAAAGAAAGGTCGAAGCTGTGCAAAATCTGAATGCAATTGCAGAAACAACATATCTGTCTGTAGAAAATTCACTGCAGTACCGCAGAATCATGCGGATTTTTTATGTTGAATATGAAAAAATGCATTTTCAGCTTTACAAGGAAGAGGTCTTAAATCTCCTGCATCAAGATGATTCTTCTTATAGTATTGAACAATTGAAAGTAGATCTTGAATCACTGGTACGTTGGAAGAACCTGACTCCAATCCAGGATCCTGGCCGTGTTTATACAATTGCTGATTACAAGAATAAACAGTATCGCTATACAATGTCTGAATATGCAGTGGAAATTGAACGAATGACGATACGATTAGAAAATCTTTTCATAGAATCAGGAAATCTATCAACGAATTTCTTTATCCGTTGGAAAAGAGCTTGGACGAAGCAGAGGAAATGAATCACAAAAGCTTGAAAGAAGTGAATGAGTGGTGGAATCTGATTCAGGAGGATTTTAAACGTTTTAAATCAGAACTACCAAGATTACTTAAGAGATTTCTATTCTGGCAAAACAGAGCGGCTCATGAAGTCAGTGGAATTCATCGTATATAAGGACCGCTTTATTCAGTATCTGACAGAGTTCATTCAGGAACTGCAGCTGCATTCTAATCAAATTGAAAGATTCTGAACAGACAGAACAGTGTGATTGAAGAACAACTTTTAGAAAAAGTGGTTCAGAGTGAATTGGATATTCCCCATGCAGTGTTGGAACAAGACGGTTTATTAGAACCGAACATCAGGAAAAATGTTCAGGGGAAATGGATATCTCTTAAGAATTGGTTTGTGAATACACCAGAATATGAATGCGAAAGCAGAAAAGTTTTAAAAATCACGAATGACATTATCCGCAGCATCATTCAGAATGCGGCCTTGATTGTACAGATTCAGAACTGGGGCATCAGCAGAAAAGACGATTATCATAAATTTTTAAAACTGTTTCTTGGCTGTTCAAACATGCAAGAAGCACATAAAGTTGCAGCACACGTATTTGGGATTCAACAGGTTGAGCATTATTCAGCAATTGAACAAACGGATTCAGATTCTGTCAATCAAAGTGCTTATGAAAAAGAACCGATGATGTATCTATTAAAACCGCGTGTACAAACTTATCGGGAAAAGAAAAGCCCGTCAGGGATTCAAAGACAAATCGGAAGAAAAGCAGATACAAAAAATGGCCCTATTTAGAGAAAATCACTGCAGAAAAGAATATTGTGCTCCATTATATTAAGAAAACCGTTTGGATTTCAGCAGTATTGACGAAGTTGTTTCAGAAGGAACGAAGAATGTTTTTCTTGCAGTGGATTGCACAGGCGAGAAAGCAAGTTCTACTTACGAGGGAGAACTGAATATGGACAGGAATATACAATGAAAGTAAATGAGGGGACATGCTACTGCACTGTGAGGATGGTGAC
>Ga0268356_10918_pt1 | contig 18191 bp, 17 predicted proteins | sample BioMet10_FD_194415 | JGI IMG/M metagenome (GOLD analysis project Ga0268356, IMG submission 194415) | Sewage microbial communities from Oakland, California, United States - Biofuel 10 (PacBio Assembly) | ecosystem: Engineered > Wastewater > Sewage > Unclassified | place: USA: California | collected...
ACTGGATAATTCAAACCAGATTGTATATGTCATTGAACGCGGTACATATGATCTGTTATTTGCAAATGCGGTTGCCAGAAAAGATAAATCATCGGCACCGCATCTGGAACAGACCTGCTATCAGTACACACATCATCTAAATGAACCATGCAGGCAATGCATTCTGAAACGGATGGAGATTGATAAGACAGTTGAAACTGTCAGCTTTGATCCATTTCTGCATAAGAACTATGACATAAAAGTAGTCCCGATGGATTTCTTCGGCAAAGATGCATTGGCTTTCTTTATTGATGATATGACTACACATGTCAATCTTGAAGAACAGCTGAAGTTAGAACAGGAAAAATATCGAGCTGCGACAGAAGGTGCAAATCTTCGTGTTTATGAATATGACATTCCTACCCATCGGATCATTCTTCCGGAACATGCCAGAAAGCTTTTCGGTGTGGATGAAAATGTAATACATGATGTCCCAGATTCAATCCTGCCCCAGTTCAGACCGGAGGATCAGAAGAGAGTCAGAGCATTCTTTGCCCGTGTAAATCAAGGTGAGAAGACAGTGGAAGATTCTTTCCAGATGATGCCGGTCAACGGCTATTCAACATATCTGCATTACACGTTCACAACAGTTGTTGATGCATTCGGAAGAGCAGAAAAAGCATATGCTGTTGCAGAGGACGTCACTGCACAGAAGAGGGCACAAGATGACTTCAATGAGACCATTCATGCACTGCTTGCCACCAATCCTAATGCACTATGTGCCTATAAGATCAATTTGACAGAGAATCTGTGCAATGAAGAACACGGCACTTCTGAATATATCCAGAATGTCCTGCGTGCTGATACTGCAGACAAGCTGTTTGAGAACCTGCTTTCAATAATTCCGGATTCTGCTCAGCATGATAATGCCAAGATTTTCTTTGCCCGCAGCACTCTGATTTCTGCATTTAATGAAGGCAGAAAGTCTCTGCATCTGGATTATATGCGTTTTGATGCAGACCATAATATTATCTGGGTCAGGACCTTTGTCAACATGTTGAAGAGCCCAGATAAAGATGACATCATTGCTGTCTTTTATTCGCTTGATATCTCGGATGAAAAGCGCAATCAGTCCATTTTTGACATCATCAACCAACCAGCAGTGCGATTATGTTGCGCTGCTGTATCCACATACTGAGAAGATTCAATATCTTTCCTTGAATTCTGAACTTAAGAAAAATTACCTCGGTATCTATGACCATGTTGGTGAGATGTATGACTTCGATGAAGTCAGAAAGTTTGCGGCTCAGTGCTGGGTTGCAGAAGAAGATAAAGAGAACTACTTGAACAAGAGCTCTCTAAAAATAGTGGAAGAGGAACTGGACCGGTACGGTCACTACGAAACAAATGTACTCATCCATTTCAATCGCAAGGAGGAAGTTTCCTGCCGCAAGATCCAGCATTATTATCTGGATGAACAGAAGAATACGATTCTGATCATTCAAAATGATGTGACTGCAATATACATGCAGCGGCAGCAGGAAATCATCTCCGCAAAAGCAGAAGCTCATCAGGTCGAAGATATTTTCAACCGTCTTCCAATCGGAATCTGTGTCCTGAACATGCCAGATCCAGAGCATGTTTATACATCCTTCTGCAACATGCAGCAGTATAAAATGCTGGGAATTCCGTACTATGGCAGCTGCATCAAGGATATTGACAAGAATGGTGAAAAGCTGGTACTGGATTATTTCCAGGATGAGTTCAGCGGCATTCATCAAGATGATGTACAGCGGATGCGCGAGCTTTATCGGCAGGGATACGGACAGCAGAAGTTCACTACACCAAATATTCGATACAAATGTGCCGATGGCACTTATAAATACATCACAACAGAACTTGTGCGGCGTACTGCGCAGTCTAATGAGCATATCTTCTATGCCATTTATCGTGATGTATCAGAAGAAGTTGAACTGCAGAACCTCTTAGAAAAACAGCGCCAGGAACAGATGGAGAAAACGCTTGTCAGTATGATTGGCAATCTGCCGGCCAACTATGTGCTGTTCCGTGAATACGAAGATGGAACTTTGATTCCAGAAAGATATTCTGATGAATTCTGCCGAATGAAAGGGTGCACACAGGAAACAATCGGCACCCTAAACGGAACGGACGGATACAGTCCTATCTATCCTGATGACCGCGATAAAGTTGAAAAAGCGGTTCACGACACCCGGACAGATAATCTGCTGCACACGACTGAATATCGTATCAGACTGATGAATAACAATTACAAATGGGTCAGTGTCAACTTTTCACATGTCACAATCGGTGCTCAGAAATACGTCTACTGTGTCTATACAGATATTGATGAACTGAAGAAACAGGAAAGAGAACTGGAAGAACAGTACAACACGGCAATGGCATTCCTTGATTCCGTATCCGGTTCATACTTTGCAACACAGCGAGCCAACCTGTCTAGGAATACAGTTGAATTTACGGGCGGTCTGGATCCTCTGCAGCTGAAGGAACGCAACACGGATTATGAAACATCCATGCAGATTGTCATACAGAGCATGCCAAAGCAGAGTGATCGAATTTATTATACAGAAAGACTCTCACGTACTTCTTTGATCAAAGGATTTGAGCAGGGTGAACGTACACGCAACCTTGAATTTATGATCACATTGGCAGATGGAAGTGTACACTGGGTGCGCAATACAATCACGATGGCAAAGCGTCCTGAGGGAGATGACATTATTTCCTTCATGGCAGTGAGAGACATCAGTACTGAAAAATTCACCAATGATATTATGATGCAGGTCGTATCAAAAAAACTGGATTACATCTGCTGCATCAGCATACGTACCGGAAAGATCGTATTGTTCTTCTCCGGCCTGGATAATCCTTCTCTCAATGATGTGAAACAGGGCATGGACTATAATGAACTCATGTTGGCATACAACAATCAGCATGTCGTCGCAGACGAGAGGAAGAAGTGCAGTGCCTTTATGGATCTGGATCACGTTCAGTATTCTCTGGAGGAATCTGAACATGCTGAAGGTGTCTATTCCTTTGATGAGAGAGACGGCATACGCATTGCACATGTCGAGTTCTTCTGGCTGGACAAGGAGAACGGTTTGATCGTGCTGACCCGCACCGATATCACGGAAGCACAGAGACTGCAGCTTGAACATGAAAAAGCACTGAATGATGCACTGAATTCTACGGAACAGGCCAACCGTGCAAAAACAGATTTCCTTTCACGGATGAGCCATGATATCAGAACACCTTTGAACGGTATTATTGGTATGACATATTTATCCAGATCAGAGACAGATCCGGAAAAAATCAAGGCAAACTTGGACAAGATTGATACCTCGTCAAAATTCCTGCTTGGCCTGATCAATGATGTCCTGGATATGTCTAAGGCTGAAAGCGGCAAAGTAGAGCTCCATCAGGAACCATATCCGCCGCAGGAATTCATGTCATATATCGATGCTGTAATTAAACCCCTTGTGGTGGAAAGGAATCAGGAATTGATCTGTGAAAACAGTGTGTCGGATGATATGATCCCAATACTGGACAAACTCAGATTCAATCAGATCTTCTTCAATCTGCTCAGCAATGCTGTCAAATATACACCAGAAGGCGGACATATCAGATTCGCTATATCCGGTAAACGTCTGCCTGGAAGACATATGCACCTGCATGCGGAAGTCAATGATGACGGCATCGGCATCAGCGATGAATTCCAGAAAGTCATCTTTGATCCATTCTCTCAGGAAGGAAGAAATGACACTTCCCTGCAGAGAGGCACCGGACTCGGCATGGCAATTACCAAACAGCTCGTGACCTTGATGGGCGGCACCATCCGAGTGGAAAGTAAAATCGGTCAAGGCTCAACGTTCTTCGTTGATATGTCAATGGAAACGGCGGAAGCAGATGAGAAAGCAAAAGTGAATCCGCTCTTAGATACACAGTTGGATACCTGTGAAAATGTTCTTTCCGGGAAACATATCCTGCTTTGTGAGGATCATCCTTTGAACCAGGAGATTGCCAAAGCACTCTTGGCTGAAAAGAAGATGATCGTAACGACGGCAGAAGACGGCAGGATTGGGTATGAATTGTTCCGTGATTCGGCACCGTATTACTATGATGCTGTGCTGATGGATATTCGCATGCCGGTCATGGATGGATATGAAGCAACCAGATCCATCCGCAATATCGACCGTGCAGATGCCAAGACGGTGCCAATCATTGCCATGACGGCAGATGCTTTCTCAGATGATGTGCAGAAATGCATGGACGCAGGCATGGACAGCCATCTGTCAAAGCCGATTGAACCAGAAGTGCTCTATCAGGCACTGTGCAGTGCAGTTGAAAAGAAACGCAGCTGACCTTTGAAGAGTTCCAGCATTTGTGCCGGAGCTCTTTTTGACTGCGGTTGAATAACGTGGCAGCGTGATAACTGCTCTGAATGACCTTTCCATAACAAATGAAATAGTAAATCGCATTTGCTTGAAAATAGGATCCAGCTGATTTTTTCATAGAAAGTATCAGTGAAGCAGAGATAAGGGCATCAATGATGATACGACCAAACAGTATGAATCTTCGAAACTGTTCGATGTCCTGCTGAAATGGATTCCCAAGTTTCGCTATGCATGATTTTGTGCAATTTATATCAAATGAATGAATTGATGAGTAATACAACATACAGAAGGTTTTCAATATTCCTGTCGGAACTGCAAGCCCTATAATGTGATTAGAAATAATATTTTAAAAAGGGTTGCACTGTATGAAGAATGGGAAGAAATTCAGCTTGCTGATCATACTGCTGTCTTCATTGGTACTGTCTGGATGTTCAGTCAGTACCGTTTCGTCTGCTTCGTCGGCAAGCCCTGTTACAGAGATTGATCTATGGGTGTATCAGATTGGAAATTCGGCAATGCAGAAACCGTGCAGGCCTTCATTGATGATTTCCAGTCCCAGCATCCTGACATCCATGTCAATGTAGACTATCTGGACTATACGACCGGAGATGATCAGGTCAACGCATCCATTGCAGCCGGAACAGAACCGGATGTTATTATGGAAGGCCCGGACGCCTGGTGACCAACTGGGGTGCCAAGGCGTCATGGTAGAACTGAGCGATCTATGGACTGATGAAGCACTCGCAGATATCAATGCGAACCAATCCTGTCATATCAGAAGCCTGCCGGAACAGCGAAGGAATGTACTACGAATATCCTCTATGCATCAATGCTCACTGCATGGCAATCAATTATGAGATGTTTGCCAAGGCAGGTGCCTTGGTAGACATCAATATGGAAACCCATACCTGGACGACTGAACAGTTTGTAGATGCATGTCAGAAGCTGGCGGCATCAGGACTTTGTGATACACCAGGCATCGTTACTGCGGTGGGCAGGGTGGTGACCAGGGGACCAGAGCACTGATCACCAACATGTATGGTGCTCAGTTCACCAATGCAGACCACACCGCCTACACAATCAACAGTGAAGCAGGCATCAAGGCAATGAATGAATTAGTATCGATGTGCGAAGAAGGCGTCTTCAGCTATAATGCTGGAATCCAGGCATCAGATGAACTGAAGAACTTTGCTCAGGGCAGTACAGCAATGAGCCTGGCGTGGAACTCATCCAATGAAAAGAGCTATGCTGATCAGGTCAGCTTTACTCCATATACAATGACATTCCCAACAGATTCCGGTGAACCGCAGTTATGCGGCGGTATCTGGGGCTTCGGTGTATTCAACAGTCAAGATGATGCCCGCATCAGTGCAGCCAAGGAACTGATCCGCTTTTTCTGTGATGATCCTGTCCAGCGCGTCAAAAGCGTACAGGCAGCACGCAGCTTCCCAGTCAGAGCTTCCATCGGCAATCCATATCAGGGTACCGCAGATGAACAGCGTATGAGCACCTATCAGAAGATACTTTCTTATCTTGGCGATTACTACAGCATTACCCCAGGATGGTCTGCACAGCGCACTGCATGGTGGACAATGCTGCAGCAGGTCTTCCACGGAACAGATGCCCAGACAGCAGCAGATCAGTATGTAAAGATTGCCAACGCTGCGATTGCAAATGAGGTAAAGTAATATGACCATACCTCAGATAAATAAATGGATCAGAAATGCTGTTTTGGTCATCACGGCTGCTGCTTTGCTGTGGATGCAGGCACCGGTCCATGCCATTGCAAAAGAACGCAATGTATTGTTCATCAGTTCTTATTCCTTGAGCAGTCCGTCCGTCAGAAAACAGATTGACGGCATCAAGGAAGGAATGTCGAATGATGTATATCTTTACTATGAATTCATGGACAGCAGAACAATCAGCAGTGATCAGTATGTTGAACAATTCTACCAGTATCTGGTCAATAAGTATTCTGATATGAAGGATATTGATGCAGTGATTGTTGGTGATGATGATGCTCTGCAGATGGTGCTGAGATACCGTACCGGCGTTTTCAAAGATCTGCCGGTCATCTATGAATCTGTAGATAGCAGCACACGGGCAGAACTTGCCCACTCTTTAGGCATGGCTGGACTCTCTGAGAATATTACAATTATGGATAATCTTGATGTGGCGGTACAGATGTTTCCTCGCGCAGATCAAATTCTTGCAGTCACCGATGAAAGTAAATCGGGTCAGGCCTTAAGTGCGAACCTGAAAGGCATTCAGAAAAGTACCGGGCGCTGTCTGTCAATATTCTAGACACAACGAAGCATACACAGGGCGAGATCATAGATTACATCCAGAAGGCTGGAAGCAGCGCAATCATTCTGTATATGTCATTCAACAATGACGCTTCAGGAAAATTCTATACGAGTGAAGAATCTCTTCAGCTGGTCATCGACAACGCTTCTTCTCCAGTATTTACGCTTTCCTGGATGGAGCAGGGTACCATCGGCAGTATTGAAGCAGACAGTGAAAAAGCCGGCAGGACGGCAGGTGAAATGATCATGGAATGCCTGAATGGAACTTCTCCCTCACAGCTTGACTGCGGCAGAGGTATCTTCGACAATTGCGACCTTTGATGTAGATGTGATGGATAAGTACGGTGTGAATAAGTCAAATCTTCCGAAAGATACCGTATATATCAACGACCAGTCCAATACACGGCGGAATCATTATTCTTTTCTGCAGCATTGGTGCGGCACTGTTCATTCTTCTGCTCCTGCTCCGCCGTTCCCGCAACGAAAATAAGAGCCATGAGAAAAAGGAACAGATGCTTGAAAAGACCAGTGAGATGCTGAAAGCAGAAGCGGAAGTTGATGAACTGACGCAGCTGGGCAATCGACGCACTTTGGACAGAGAACTGCAGCGGACAGTAGAAGCTGGCAGAAAGTTTGTCCTTTATCTGATTGATGTTGATGAATTCAAGCATATCAATGATAATTATGGACACTTGGATGGAGATGCAGTTCTGCGTGAAATTGGACGGCGGCTGGGTACATTGAAGAACCGTACAATTATGCCTTACCGTTATGGCGGTGATGAATTTGCAGTCATGTACTTCTACAGTGAACAGCAGGAAACAATGGGCAGTACGATTCTTCATTTATTTGATGCACCGGTGCATCGTGAAAATTATGATATTCCAATCAGCGCAAGTGTTGGCAGTTCTGTCTTCACCATTGATGCAGAAAGCAGAGATGATCTGATTGCCAAGGCGGATGAAGCACTCTATGCTGTCAAGGAGAACGGAAGAAAGAACTACAGGAGCTATCAAAGTTTATCGAAATAGGAGTGAAGAAGAGAAAACTGCTCGATCATATGATCTTGCAGTCTTTCTTTGTTCATAATCCTTCATGAATCCGATATCCCGGCAGAAAGATTCTTTTCGGCATTTTTCTCAACATCTCGTACCTTATCTGAACCATGTTCGGTCATCCATACAATCAATGTTGTATTCAGAATCGTGGCAAAAAAGCTGGAAATGATTTCCTGGAGCTTAGCGGTCTGTTCTATCATACCCATCAGACTGGTAAACCAGAACAAAATTCCACCAATAGATAATGAGACAATGATGCCAAGCCCTGAAACAAGACATACATTCTTGATTGATTCCTCATGTGAAGTACGATGCAGCAAGCGCATCAGAATGATGACAATCAGAAAGTACTCTAATCTTTCTCGAGATTCTTAAACTATACGTGTAATAAGATATTTATAAAAATAACATCCTCTCAAAAGTTAGTCATGCATAACTAGTATGGGTATCTTACCTGAGGATGTTTTCTCTGTCAAAAAAAATTATTCAAACTGAATACAGTAATTTTTTTCTGATATCAATATTCAGCGGGAAAAGTTCGTTGAAATGCAGCTTTGCATGGATTGATAAAGAATCAAAAATCTATGATCAGCATTTTCCTGATATTATGATAAGAGCAGCATACTGCTTTATATGAACAATGCAATTGATTGTGCAGATATTTGAGTATCATTGTATATTTATATATATATTTGAATTAGTTCAGTCGTATAATTAGTTCATAAGCAACATTATTCACCATATTAATTGATTGTTTTCAGGTATGTTAATCGCTTTAAAGTCGTAGATGGGGGTATATATGACCGAGATGGATTTGATTCAGCAGCAGAAAACAGAGCTGGAGGCCATCAACCAGATTCCAACTGGGATTGGAATTTTTGATGTTACAGGAACTGTTGTAACGCAAAAGTATCTGAATGATGGATTCTATCAGATGATTGGTGCCAAACGGAAAGACCGCTCACGGTTCTTCAGTACGGGAACAATCAACTCTGTCCATCCTGATGATCAGAGCGGACTGCTGGCAGAAGTTGAATCGAGCATTCGTGAGCAGCGTAATTTTGAATTTCGTTTCCGCAATCTGGATGGTGCCGGTAACTATATGTGGATCGGCATCCGTGCATCCCATAAGAAAATTGACGAACATACGGAACGTTTCTTTGCAGTATACTACAACGTAAATAATTATATTCAAGAGCAGAAAGAACTGGAGGGCTACAATACAGTTCTTGATGCAATCTTAGGCAATGTGCCTGGCGGTATTGCAGTGTTCTCTGACCATCATGGAAAGGTGCATTTGGATTATACAAACAGTGCTTTTTATCGTCTGCATCATGGCTTTAAGAACTATTGGGATACTCAGAGCGACAATCCTGTTGACTGGCTTCTGGAAGAAGACAAGTGTCTTTTTTGGAATGAATTTGAACAGGTCAAGAACGGAACGAAGCAGCTGGGCTCGGTCACTTACCGAATTATTGGAGAAGACGGAGGCAGATATTGGGTCAATAATCAGTTCCGCAAAGCATATGTCCGCGACAGTATTCAGTACTACTATGCATCTTTCATGGATATGGATGAGATTTATAAAGCCCGTCAGGAAATCGTTAAAGCACAGCAGATGTATGATGATGCCACGGAGACAGCAAAGCTGATCATCTGGACCTACGACCCTGGCAGTCATCAGGTCATCATTATGCATGACGGCTATACCGGCCGTGTCTGCAGACAGCTGGGCATTCCTGAGATCATCAATGATTTTCCATCATCCCTTTTACCGTTGGTGAATGAGAAAGACCGTGATAAATTTGCCGGTGCGTATGCAGCCATTGATCAAGGTGCGGCGTATTCTGAATGTGAGTTCCGCTTTACTGTTTCCGGACGACCGAAAGAACAGTATGAACGGATTGTGCTCAAAAAATTGAATACAGTTCCTGGCATGCCGGAATTCATTTATGGATGTGGTCAGAACATCACACAGGAGAAAGAAGACGAAGAAAAATTCAACCAGGCATATCAGAAGCTGGACGATCCGAATTCGTATGGATCATTCCATTTGAACTTGACTAGAAATACATGCGGTGATGCGCGCAGAGGCAAGAGCCAGATACCGTCTGTACTGGATCTGTCAAAGGATGGAACAGTAGACAGTTATTTTGATTCCTTTGGAAGACTGATTGCGGACGAAACGGTCTATGAAGAGTTCAGACAGAAGTTCATTCGTCAAAAGCTGCTGGAAGATTATGAGAAGGGTGTTGAAAAAGTGACCATCGATTATCCTGTCATCTATCAGAATGGCCGCAAGCATTGGCGTCAGGGCATCCTCAGCATGATCAAGAATCCGAATACCAATGAAATTGAAGCAGTTACTTATTCCTATGATATTGATGCAGAGCGTCAGAATAAGCTGATCATGGAACAGCTGATCAATCGATACTTTGAATATATTGCCATTGTTCATGCGACCACCGGAGAATGTGAATTCAAGACAAAGAATCCTTTTGTTGATCTGACCGAGTTTTCTGAGCTGCTGCTGTACGAGAGGTGCTATAAATATGTGCGCCGTATGTTTGAGGATACCCAGGAACTGCAGCGTTTTGATGATGCAGTGACTTTAGATGTGGTATTGAAGAACCTGCAGGAGAAGGATATCTATTCTTTCACCTATACACGTACGAAGAACAAAACTATTTCATATATTAAACTGCAGTACTCCTGGCTTGATCAGTCAGGCGGAGACATCCTTCTGGTCAGAACTGATATCACTGATTCTTATCTGCAGGAGCAGAGCAGGATTGCAGATCTGCAGATTGCCAAACAGGAAGCCGTCCAGGCAAATAATGCCAAAACAGAATTTCTATCACGTATGAGCCATGATATGCGGACACCGCTGAACGGCATCATTGGTATGACCTATCTCACACAGAAGCTTGATCTGCCGGAACAGGCACAGGAGAATCTGATGAAGATCGACAGATCTTCCAAGTTCCTGCTGGCATTGATCAATGATGTGCTGGATATGACAAAGGTGGAGAACGGCAGTATCTTACTGCATACAGGTCCATATTCCTTCCGGCAGCTGAAAGATTATATTGATGCGGTCATCCTGCCGCTCTGCAATGAGCGGAATCAGATACTGACAGTTGATATTGATGTACCAGAAAATGCGGTTCCATTGGCGGACGAGCTTCGCTTAAATCAGATCTTCTTTAATCTGATCTCAAATTCAGTGAAATATACAGCAGAAGGCGGTCAGATCAAATGCGGCGTCCAGGGCAGTATTGTTTCCAGTGAAATACTGGAACTGGAGATACATATCATTGACAACGGCATTGGTATGAGCAGCGACTTTCAGAAAATCCTTTTCGAACCATTTACGCAGGAGAACCGTGTTGATGCTGAGGAAATGCGCGGCACCGGTCTAGGCTTGACAATGGTAAATCGACTGGTCAATTTGATGAGTGGGACGATCTCGGTTGACAGTCAAGTCGGACGCGGGACATCATTCACAGTCCGTCTGTCACTGCCGTATATTTCTTCAGAAGAAGCTGCTGAACGCAGTGTCGCTGAAAAGCAGACAGAAAAAGATATCAGGATCCTGAATGGAAAGCATTTCCTACTGTGCGAGGATCATCCGCTCAACCAGGAAATTGCCAAAGCAATTCTCAGTGAAAAGGGTATTATTGTTGCCTGCGCAGAAGATGGTCAGCTTGGAGTGCATGCTTTTGAAAATTCACCAATTGGCTTCTTTGACTGTATCCTGATGGATGTTAGGATGCCGGTGCTTGATGGTATCAGTGCAACAAAGCAGATCCGAGCAATGGCGCGCGCAGATGCCAAGACGATACCCATTCTCGCCATGACAGCCAATGCGTTTTCAGAAGATGTCAAGGAGTGCCTGGATGCTGGCATGAATGCACATATCGCAAAACCGATAGATTCAAATAAAATGTTCAATATAATCCTGAAATACATCAATTCATAGCAGCAGGGATGAAATGGGGAAAAAGCAGTTCAGAAAAGAATCTTTACCTTACTGATGGGCATCGGTATTTTATGATGCCTTTTTCTGTGCTGAAAATTGATGCCTATGCAGAGAGCACGATGGAACTGCATGCAGGTGCCTGCCGAATGTCCGAGCTGTCCCAGTCCATAGTGACTTCAACCAAGTCAGCTGCCGAAAAGAAGAACATTCAGATGATCATTGATACCGAAAGCCCTTCAGACTGTTATATCCAGACAGACCAGCTGAATTTGGAAAAGATTTTCCTGAATCCGCTCTCTAATGCGGTCAAATATACACCGGAGAATGGCAAGGTCTGGTAGGGCATTAAAGAGCAGCAGGATGAAAAGAAGCTGTCATACATTATTACTGTTCAGGACAACGGTATTGGTATCAGTAAAGAATTTATCGATCATATCTTTGAACCATTTGTGCAGGAGAAACGTCCTGGATATGAATCTTTAGGAACAGGCCGTGGCTTATCAATCGGTGAACTACCCCGACCTACGCATACGCTAAGAGGTCGGAGCTTCCTGCTTCAATGACTGCTGCGCCTCACTGTCTCCAGTGTCTGTCGATAGCACGTCTTACATAGTCTCCACAGGCGTATTGGTTCCCGCAGTCCCTGCGGTACCTTGTCTCAGTCATGATGTCCTACAGCACCATGACATTTTTTTCTTCTAAGATACGGATCCCTTCCTGCTTCAGGTTGACAGCACTGTTCCTGTCACGGTCATGTACTGTGCCGCATACAGGACAGGTCCATTTCCTTACTTTCAGGTCCTTTGTCTCTGGGTTCTTAATGAATAAATATTTCATATATGCCGCAGTACTCACATTATTGGAGCAAATCAGCAATTTCGGCTTCTTGTTTCTGTTTCCAATTTTATGAAAAAGATTAAAATAAATATAGTATATTATTGATTTGGACAGGGGGATTTCACCATGGCAGCAAACAATAAAATGTTGATCCTGGTTGTTGACGATAAAGAAATAAATCGTTTACTGCTGAAAGCGATGCTTTCGGATTCTTATAATGTATGCGAAGCATCCAATGGGAAAGAAGCTCTTGGAACAACTGGAAAAATACGGTACCTCAATCAAGGCAATTCTGCTGGATCTGATTATGCCGGTCATGGATGGACATACGTTCCTAGAAGAAGTGAAGAAGACTCCGCATGCGGATGTGCCTGTCATTGTATTGACGGGTGCCAACGATCCGGAAGTTGAAGAGAGTGCTTTGAAGGATGGTGCGAGTGACTTCATCACGAAACCGTATCAGCCGACTGTCCTGAAGCGCCGTCTGCAGAATGCTATTGATCACAGTTCCCTGGCAACCCTGCATTTGATCAAGCATATGGCAGAACATGACGCTTTGACGGATCTGTACAACCGCAGTTTCTTCTTTGAAGAAACACATAAGATGCTGGCGACCAATCCAGACATGAAGTTCACTTTCATCCGTTTTGATATTGAACATTTCCGCAACCTGAATTCCTATTGGGGAGATGAAGGCGGCAACCAGTTCTTAAAATATCTTGCGGCAGGCTTCCGTCAGATTGAAGAGCAGTATTCACACATTACTTATGGACGCATCACAGCAGATGTCTTCTGTCTGTGTATTCCATCCGCTGAATATAATGAAGACAAGATCCTGAACAATATTCTGATTGAAATCAACAACTATGACAGCAAGACCTTTATCAAACCGGTCTTAGGTGTTTATGAGATTCAGGATAATCTGGCACCGGTCGAAAAGATCTATACCCGTGCATCTGCCGCCGCACAGAGGTGCAAACAGATCCATACACAGTACGTCTGTTACTTTGATGAGAAGATGAGTGTTGATGAAGCGGATGAGGAAGAAATCATCAGTGAGATGAAGGAAGCTCTGGAAACAGGACAGTTCATCGCCTACTATCAGCCGAAGTACAGTCTCAAGACAGACCGCATGTACGGCGCTGAGGCGCTTGTACGCTGGAATCATCCAGAAAAGGGGCTGATTCCACCAGGCAAGTTCATTCCAATCTTTGAAAAGAATGGCTTCATCAAAGACCTTGATCAGTATATGTGGAATACGGTTGCCCATCAGATCAGAATTTGGATTGATCTGGGATACGAACCTACCCCAATCTCAGTCAATATTTCCCGTGTCAGCATCAACAATCCTGATATCGTTGAAATCATGGCAGATATTGTGAAGAAGAACAATATTCCTGCTTCGCTTCTGAATCTGGAAATTACGGAAAGTGCCTATATGGATAATCCGGAAATCATGACGGATATCGTTAATAACTTTAAGAAGAAAAACGGCTTTACGGTCATGATGGATGATTTTGGAAGCGGATACTCTTCATTGAATACACTGAAGAATATTCCTGTCGATGTCCTGAAAATCGATATGAAGTTCATTGAAGGTGAAGACAGAGAAGGCAAAGGACGCATCATCCTGTCCTCTGTCATCCGCATGGCAGGCTGGCTCGGCATGCCGGTCATTGTCGAAGGCGTTGAAGAAGAATATCAGTCCAACTTCCTTCGCTCAATGGGATGCGGATATATTCAAGGCTACTATTATGCAAAGCCAATGCCTGTTTCTGAATACGAGAAGATTATCAGAAATCAGGTGAAGGGCATTCCGGAACCATTTGAAGAAGTCAAGGTGAAGGAAGATGCTGCGGTTCTCTGGACGCAGGACGCCAAGATTCAGGCAATCTTCGATCAAGTTCATTTCCCATCCGGAGTATGTACAGAGGACCATGGCAAGATCTATCCGCTGCTGGTCAACAATGCCTATATTGATAAGTACGGCTATGGCACCAGCATCATTGATCCGGAAGAGAAGAACAGTCTGATCAAGGAAGAAAAGCAGATGCAGCTGCTGTACCGGCTGCTGGAAAAATCCTTTGAAGAAAAAACAGAAGCAATTGAATCCCGTGAAGAGAAGGATGAGAAGGGCAATCTGATCAGGACCAGCGGACTGGTCGACTATATGTTCTCCATTAATAATCAGCGGGTGTATTTCTTCGCAGTCATAGAACAGAAACAATAGCATACAGGCTGTCAGAAATGACAGCCTTTTCTTTTTGCCGTCTAAAACAGATATACCGTACCTATCAGGAATATGCAGATCAGAACCATGTCATGAGTATGAACCTGCTCTGTCATCTGACCGCGTTCTGTATACGCATTTTGAAAACTGAGAAGAATACATCGGACTAATTGCATGCTATATTCAAAATAAACTATTTCAGCAGTGAAAAGTGTCTATAATAATTGCGAAGGAGGCAATCATGCCAGTAACAATTGATAAAGATACGTGTATTGGATGCGGCGCCTGCGTTGGTGCCTGCCCAGTGAGCGCACTGTCACTCGATGAAAACGGGAAGTCACAATGTGACGAAGAAAAATGTATTTCCTGCTTCACTTGTGTCGGCGTCTGCCCAGTTACAGCAATTTCCGAGAAGTAAGGATCTCAAAAATACCTGTCCAGTTCTTGATTGAACTGACAGGTATTTTTTTGCACTGTTATCGATCAAATATTTTTCAGCTAAGTATTTACAAAGCATATAACATGCATTAAAATATTGGTATACCAATCATTTAAAACAAAGATAATTTCGGGGGATGAAATCATGGGACGCAGAAAGTTAAGTACAACAAAACAGCATCGTTCTGAATACAATGCTGATTATCAGAAGGCATATGTGAAGCGTTATGTCTTCAAGCTGAACACAAAGCATGATCGTGAATTGATTGCATGTTTAGAGAAAATGCAGAATCGTTCTTCCTGGTTCAAAAAGCAGCTGGAGGATAATCTTTAAATGGCACGGACAGGGAAGAAGACAAAAAGAAGATCAAGAAGTGTTCTTCTGACAGTTACGGTTGTTACTTTCCTTGTGTCGTTCGTTCTCTTCTGCAGCGCAGCATTCTTCTGCAAGACATATCAGAACAATCTGACCGCAAAGATGCAGACACTGGAAGCGCAGGTGGAATCAATCCAGACGGCAAATGAAGAAACACAAAAAGAAGTTGATACACTGGCATCAAATAAGAGAGTGTTTGCAATGGCAGAATCCTCACTGACGTATCAAGGACAGAACATCCAGTCAGTTGATGAGAATAAATAATAAAAGGTCTGATATCGGCAATAGGTATCAGACCTGTATTTATGAAGGGCTGTTCCAAATCTTGGTACAGTGTTTCAAAACCGCAGATATAAAGGATGTATGATAAATAATGCATCTCATAAGAATCAGAATTGCCTTTTCATTTAATAGAAAAGTAATATAATCATGCACGTGGAAAGAGGAAATCATGGCAGAAAAACAGCAAAAAGGATTAATGACGAGCGGCAACATCTATGAACAGTTAATATTCTTTTCAATTCCTTTACTGCTGGGCAATTTCTTCCAGCTGATGTACAACACGATCGATTCTGTAGTGGTCGGCAACTTTGTCGGCAGTACTGCACTTGCGGCAGTCGGGGCAAGTACACCGATCATCAACTTCATGATTGCCTTCTTCATGGGACTGGCAACGGGTGCTGGGGTGGTTGTATCAAGATACTATGGGGCAAGAAAACCGGAAGATGTTCATAAGTCGGTGCATACATTCCTGGCATTCTCAATTCTCTTCGGTATCGCACTGTCAATTGCCGGTGTTCTATTAGCACCATATTTCTTAAGATGGATGTCGACACCAGATGATACTTTTGTGGAAGCTGTTTCCTATCTTGTTATCTATTTTGCAGGCAATGTATTTGTGACGGTCTATAACGCCGGTACAGGTATTCTGCAGGCCGTTGGAGATGCTAAAACACCTTTATATATATTGATATTTACTTCCATCATGAATGTATTTTTGGATCTGTTCTTTGTCATTACGCTGCAGATGGGCGTGGCAGGTGCAGCCTGGGCAACAATTATCTCCGAAGCAGTATCTATGTGCCTGGTCATCTATGTCCTGATGAAGACAAATAAGGAATATAAAGTACATTTGAATCAATTGAAAATTGAAGGCAGATACCTGAAGGAGATTGTCAAGATTGGTGTTCCAGCCGGATTGCAGGGCATGGTCGTTTCTGTCTCCAATGTCATTGTTATGTCATATATCAATGGATTTGGCTCAGCCTCTGTGGCTGGCTTCTCCAGTGCTAATAAATTCGACAACTTCTTAGGTCTGCCAGTCAATAGTTTTGCCTTAGCAATTACGACTTTTGTCGGACAGAACTTGGGCGCAAAAAAATATGATCGTGTCAAAAAGGGCGTGCATGCGACTTTGATCCTGTCGATTGTGACCGTCATTCTGCTGGGCGGTGTTGTGTTCGCCTTTGCGGATCAATGTATTTCTTTCTTCTCCCAGGATTCTGAGGTCATTCAGGCAGGGGCTACATGCATTAAGGTCATGTGCCCATTCTACTTTGCCTTATGTCTTCATCAGGTCTACAGCGGAGCACTGCGAGCTTCGGGAAGAAGCTCAGTGCCAATGGTCACATCGATCATGGCCTTCGTTGTCATCAGACAGATCTTCTTAGCAATTGTACTTCAGCTCAATCACAACATTGCTGTAGTCGGCTGGGGATATAGTCTGACTTGGATCCTGGCTGCAAGCTTTACCGCATTCTATTATTTCACCAGTCATTGGCTGAAGGTGGAAGAATCGCGTGATGCATTATAAAAGAATCAATCGAGGATTGATTCTTTTTCATACTTCAAGTTTTGAAATGATGCCGCTAAAATCTGTGCTCATTTTTTCGTGTTCTTTTGCCCGGCGGGTCTTGACTTCATACATCTTCTGGTCAGCTTCACTGATGATCTGATCTGTTGTTGTCTGAGCTGATGGATCGATGATGACATAGCCGATGGAGGCGGAAAGGTTGTAAGGATATACACCGGAATAGTTCTTCGCATCCAGTTTGTTTTTGAGCCGCTGGAAGATCTTCGGTGCATCTTCCTGCTTCTTGATATGGCCGATCATCAAAAATTCATCACCGCCGTATCTGCCTATGAAATCAGTCTTTCGGAAATTCTCCTGCAGTGTCTGAGCGACTCGGATCAAAGCTTCATCTCCCGTCACATGGCCATAGGTATCATTGATCTTCTTAAAGGAATCTATGTCAATCATGGAGACAATCAGCAGGTCATCATTCGGGCGGCGCCTGGACAGTTCCCAGTTCAGCTGTGCATCTGTCTGGCGGCGGTTGTACAGTCCCGTCAATGCATCACGGGAGCTCTTTTCATTCTGATTCTCTGCATAGATGACCATCATGGATACAGCAGAAGCGATCCAAACGATGGACATGCCGTAGAAGATAATCTGCAGGATATTGCCAATCAGCATTGGAATCGGTGCATACAGCAGACCCAAATATTCTGATCTTCTGCGGATGGCATTTGGATTGTTGTATTCCTTCAGCAGG
>Ga0268356_10980_pt1 | contig 18184 bp, 12 predicted proteins | sample BioMet10_FD_194415 | JGI IMG/M metagenome (GOLD analysis project Ga0268356, IMG submission 194415) | Sewage microbial communities from Oakland, California, United States - Biofuel 10 (PacBio Assembly) | ecosystem: Engineered > Wastewater > Sewage > Unclassified | place: USA: California | collected...
GCACCTCCCACTCCGCCATCATCGCCCGTGCCCTTGATTCCCGCTCCTTTCCGTGGCCGATCCACCACGCTCATCAGAACGGCGACATGATCGTCGTCGACGGTTCGGCGGGCAAGGTCATCGAGAATCCCGACGACCACGAGCTCGAGCACTATCGCGCCAAGGCGAAGCAGTACGCCGAGGAGAAGGCCGCCCTCGAGGAGTACCGCGGCAAGCCCACCATCACCGGTGACGGCAGCCAAGCTGCTCGTCGCCAACATCGGCAACCCCGACGACGCCAACGTTGCCGCAGAGCACGACTGCGAGGGCGTGGGCCTCTCCGTTCCGAGTTCCTCTTCATGGATGCCAAGGAGCTCCCGTCCGAGGACGAGCAGTTCGCCGCCTACCAGAAGGTCGCGCTTCGCATGAAGGGAAAGCCCGTCATCATCCGTACGCTCGATGTGGGCGGTGACAAGGAGATTCCGTACCTCAACCTCCGCCATGAGGATAACCCCCATGGCTTCCGTGCCGTGCGCTACTGCCTCAACAACCCCGAGCAGTACAGGTTCAGCTCACGGCCCTTCTCCGTGCGTCCGCGTTCGGCGACGTCAAGATCATGCTTCCGCTTGTCACCTGCATCGACGAGATTCGCAAGGCCAAGGAGCTCCTCGAGGTGTGCAAGGTGGATCTTGACGCGCGCGGCATCGCCTATAACAAGGACATCGAGGTCGGTACCATGATCGAGACTCCCGCAGCCCTCATCGCCGACGACCTCGCCGCTGAGTGCGACTTCTTCTCCATCGGCACGAACGACCTCATCGGCTTACGATGTGCGCCGACCGCGGCAACGACCGCGTGAGCTATCTCTACACCGTCTACCCAGCCTGCCGTCCTGCGCTCCCTCAAGCGCATCATCTCCACGGCCAACGCGCGGGCATCATGGTCGGCATGTGGCGGCGAGGCCGCAGCCGACCCGCTGCTCATTCCGGTGCTCGTCTCCTTCGGTCTCGGTCTCGACGAGTACTCCGTCTCCGCGCCGTCGATTCTCTGCGCACTCGGCGCATCCTCTCCGAGTGGACAAAGGCGGATGCGGACGCCCTCGGTGGATAAGGTCATGCAGCTCAAGACTGCTGCAGAGGTCAAGGCCATGCTCCAGGCGGCCGCCAAGTAGCACGTACGTCTCGTGACACCAGCAAGGGACGCTCGCTTTTTGCGGGCGTCCCTTTTTTCAATCTCCATGTCCTTGGAGCGATCACATCCACATGAGGACGCAGTCCACCGAGGGGACCTGCGTCAGAGAGACGCGGCTACCACGTGCAGCCTGTCGGCACGATGACGTCGAGCGACGATGGGGCCGCGTGTACGTGATACCGCGTACCCGTGAGACGCTCGCCGTCCACCTGGCAGGGCGGCTCCCTTTCGGTGAACTCCACGTCGAGCGATGAGAAGGTGCGCAGATTCACGACGCTCGACCCCACATGTCTTCCAAAACGTGCGAGGGCGAGAAGTCCGAGCAGATGTGCGACGCTGGGGGTGCGCACGTTATAGCAGACGTTGAGGAGGCCGTCCGTGGGGACGGCATCGGGACAGATGGAGAAGCCGCCGCCGTAGGTGGGGCCGTTCTGCAGCGCGAAGACGATGGAGTTGAGCTCGATGGGCTGCTCGCCATCGATGGACACGCGTGAGGGAAAGCCCGATGAGTCGCCTTTTACCCGGCTCATGATGCGTATGCCCGAGGTGGCGAAGAGCTTCTCGCCCTCCTGCGAGGTGTTGGCCTCCCGACGGTCGGTCGTGTCAAGTGCGATGGCGGCGTCAAGACCGAAGGAGAGCGTCTCCATGAAATAGGCGGGCACGGTGGCCTCGCTCTCCACGCAACCCAGGTCAATCCTGCGAATGGACCCGCTGAGAATCTCTCGGAGCGACTCATCGGGGTCGTTGAACGTTGCGCCCAGCGTGCGCGCGAAGTCGTTTCCCGAGCCCATGGGGACGATGGCGAGCGTGGGACGGTCTTTGGCCGTGATGCTCATGAGGCCGTTCACAACCTCGTGGATGATTCCGTCGCCACCGAGGGCGATGACGGTGTCATAGCCAGCGGCGCCGCGCGCCATGGCCTCGCCATCGCCTGCGGTCTTGGTGAGCTGGTGATCATACGATGTCGTGGCAGAGGCATATGACTCGAAGAACCTCTTCACGCGCTCGGCCGCCTGGGAGCCTTGCCCACTGTGTGCGGTGGGATTTGCGATGACGAGTGTCCTGCCGAGCGTGCGAATGGCCATGCGAACCTCCAAGGGTGACTGTCGGACGCCTTCTATTCTATTAAACCTCGTGCGTCTTCGCGCCATGGGTCGCGGCGGATGGCTTGGGCTTTGGGCGGGCGCAGCGTGATGCCAGACAAACACGGGGAGCGACCGCCTGTCGCAGACAGGTCTTGGTCGAAGAGTAAAACTGATACGGTGAGACCATGTTTGGATTGTGAGTCTCCTCAGCCCAGAGCCTGGGATTACATAGGTTTGTTCGGCCGACAGGCCGACGCAGGTCCACTCTTTTGGTGTTCGTCTTTCAGAGGGGGTCGTTTCATGAGCGTGGGTGGAGATGTTATCCAAGATGACCAGAGGTTCGAACGCGTGCGCAAGCTTGCGCAGACGAAGGCGGCAGAGGGAGCAAGTCTCATCCAGGTACTGCATGCAGTTCAGAATTCCTACGGTTACCTTCCCATCGAGGTTCAACGGATCGTCGCCGAGGTCATGCATGCGCCCCTAGGCACCGTCTCGGGCGTCGTGACGTTCTACTCGTTCTTCTCGACCGAGCCCAACGGGCGGCATGGCATCAGGTGCTGCCTTGGAACGGCCTGCTACGTGCGTGGAGGCGTGCGCCTCGTTGACTTTCTGGAGGAGCTTCTCCACTGCAAGGTGGGTCATACCACGGCTGACGGCATGTTCAAGTTCGAGGTCGCGCGCTGTATCGGAGCTTGCAGCCTTGCGCCCGCGATCGCCATCGATGACAAGGTCTACGCCAAGGTAACCACCGAGGAGCTCCCTGGCATCATCGCCTCGTACTACGAGGCCGAGGGGAGCGAGCAGTGATGACCACAAGATATGTAGGCAGGCTTGAGACCGTCTCTGACCTCGAGAGGGTCAAGCGGGAGTTTCTCGACTCCGTCAAGGACTTCAGGTTCACCATCACCGTCTGTGGGGGCACGGGCTGCATCTCGTCTCACTGCGGAGACGTTCTCACCGCGCTCCGCAAGCAATGCACCCTTCGCGGCCTGGGAGAAGAGGTTCGTATCGTCGAGTCGGGCTGCCTGGGGCTGTGCGCCCTCGGACCGACCGTCCTTGTGGAGCCTGGCGACACGTTCTACGTCAACATGACTCCAGAGAAGATCGTTCAGGTCGTCGACAAGCACATCATCGGCGGCAAAATCCAGGAGGAGTACACCTTCTTCGACGAGCCGAGCGGGGAGCACGTCCCCTGCCTCGCTGACATCCCGTTCTATCACGATCAGGTCAAGATCGTCCTTCGCAACTGCGGGTCGATCGACTACGCCTCCGTCGAGGAATACATCTCGAGAGATGGGTACTTTGGCTTCGTGAAGGCCGTGAGAGAGCTCGGAAGGGTCGGTACCTACGAGGAGCTCATCAAGTCCGGGCTTCGCGGCCGCGGTGGTGCGGGCTTCCCTACGGGCATCAAGTGGCGGAGCGGTTATGACCAGCCCGGTGATGAGAAGTACATCGTCTGCAACGGTGACGAGGGCGACCCAGGCGCGTTCATGGACCGCTCGGTCCTCGAGGGAGATCCGCACTCCATCATCGAGGGCCTTCTCATCGGCGGATACACCATCGGTGCCAACCAGGGCTTCGTCTACGTGAGAGCCGAGTATCCCATCGCCGTCGAGCGGCTCCAGGCCGCCATCGGAGTCGCCTATGAGTGCGGCCTTCTCGGCAAGAACATCCTTGGCACGGGGTTCGACTTCGACCTGGAGATACGCATCGGCGCCGGCGCCTTTGTCTGTGGCGAGGAGACGGCACTCCTGAACTCCATCGAGGGCAAGCGCGGCGAGCCGCGTCAGAAGCCCCCCTTCCCGTTCCAGAGCGGCCTCTACGGCTGTCCGACGATCATCAACAACGTCGAGACGCTCGCCAACGTTCCCGTGATCATCATGCGCGGTGGCGACTGGTATGCCTCGTACGGCGTCGGCAAGTCGAGGGGCACGAAGGTCTTCGCCCTTGCGGGAGACATTCGATACTCGGGCATCATCGAGGTTCCCATGGGCATCACCATGGGTGACATCGTGTTCAAAATTGGCGGGGGCATAAAGGACGGCAAGCAGTTCAAGGCCATCCAGTCCGGTGGCCCCTCAGGCGGTTGTCTCACGAAGGACCACCTCGGAGTCTCGGTGGACTACGAGAGCCTCTCGGCCATGGGGGCAATCATGGGGTCGGGTGGTCTCATCGTCATGGACGATACTACCTGCATGGTGGATACGGCGCGCTACTTCATGGACTTCGTGCAGGACGAGTCGTGCGGGCACTGCGTGCCCTGTCGCATCGGCACGAAGCGCATGCTCGAGATCTTGCAGAGAATCGTGGCGGGCAAGGGCGAGGAGGCTGATCTCGACATGCTCGAGACCCTGGCCAACACCATCAAGGACACGGCGATGTGCGGTCTCGGCCAAACGGCCCCCAACCCCGTGCTCACGACGCTCAAGTACTTCCGTGACGAGTACGAGGCCCACGTCATTCACAAGACCTGTCCCGCGCACGTCTGCAAGGAGATGCTCGTCTATGTGATCGATCCCGAGAAGTGCCGTCGATGCGGGCTCTGCGCGAGGAACTGTCCGACGGAGGCCATCTCGGGCGGCGGGAAGGAACCGTACGTCATCAACACCGAGGTCTGCTCCCGCTGCGGCACCTGCATAGCCCATTGCAAGTTCGGCGCCATCTCGATCAAATAGGGAAGTGAACCACACATGATTGGACTTACGATCAACGGAATTGCCGTGCAGGCGCCAGATGACGCCACCATCATGGAGGCGGCCGAGCTTGTTGGCATCAAGATACCCAACCTCTGCAGATACCAGAAGATCCATGCCATCGGGGCGTGCCGCATCTGCGTCGTCGAGGTGGAGGGCGCAAGAAACCTCCAGGCATCGTGCGTCGTCAAGGTGCGTGAGGGCATGGTCGTCCATACGAACAGCAAACGCGTGCGTGACGCGCGCAAGCTCATCTACGACCTCATCATCTCTGATCACCCGAGGGATTGCATGGCCTGCTCGCGCAACCAGACCTGCGAGCTTCAGCAGCTCGGCTTCGACCTCGGCGTCACCGAGCAGCACCTCCATGGCCAGCTCAAGGAGCGCTACCTCGATATCTCTCCCGCGATTACGCGTGATACGACCAAGTGCGTTCTCTGCCGTCGCTGCGTGACCGAATGTCGTGACATCCAGAAGGTCGGTGCCATCAGCGCGCAGAACCGTGGCTTCAACAGCATCGTGGCTCCTCCCATGGAGCTGCCGCTCGATGCCACGAACTGCTCGATGTGTGGCCAGTGCACGACCGTGTGTCCCACGGGGGCACTCACGGAGACGTCTCACTCGGAGCGGGTCTGGGAGGCACTGTCCGATCCGAACAAGCGCGTCGTCGTCCAGACGGCGCCCGCCGTGCGTGTTGCGCTCGGAGAGCCGTTTGGCATCCCCTTTGGCGAGTCGGTTACGGGGAGAATGGCCTCCGCCCTGCGCGCGATGGGCTTCGATGACGTTTTTGACACGGACTGGGGCGCCGACCTCACGATCATGGAGGAGGGGACGGAGCTCCTGCATCGTCTTGTCGACGCAGCGTCCGGCAAGCCCGCGGTGCTGCCCATGATCACGTCCTGCTCGCCCGGTTGGATCAAGCACTGCGAGCATGCATGGCCTCGAGATCTCGATCACCTCTCCTCCTGCAAGTCGCCGCACATGATGCAGGGGGCCATGGTCAAGAGCTACTATGCCGAGAAGCTCGGGGTCGATCCCAGGAGTCTCTACGTGGTATCAGTCATGCCGTGCACGGCAAAGAAGTATGAGTGTCAGCGTCCCGAGATGATGCATGACGGCATCGCCGACGTTGACGCGGTTCTCACCACGCGTGAGCTCTCCCGCATGATCAAGACCGCCGGCATCGACTTCGCGAATCTCCCCGACAGCGAGTTTGACAGCCCGATGGGCATCTCCACGGGCGCCGCCGACATCTTCGGCGTGACTGGCGGCGTCATGGAGGCGGCCCTGCGTACCGTGTACTTTCTCGTCACTGGTCGCACACTTCCGTTCGAGAATCTCCATGTCGAGCCAATCATGGGCTTTGACCAGGTGAAGGATGCCGAGATTACGTTCGAGGACGTCCTTCCCGGGTTTGCTGCCTTCGAGGGGGTAAGCATCAAGGTTGCCGTGACGAGTGGTCTTGAGGGATCCGACATCATAATGTCCAAGGTGCATGACGGTACCTCGCCCTACACCTTCATCGAGATCATGGGTTGTCCGGGTGGCTGTGTCAAGGGAGGCGGACAGCCGAGGACGACCGAGGAGAACGTCCGCAAGCTGCGGGCGCAGGCGCTCTATCGTGAGGACGAGGGCAAGAAGATGCGCATGTCCCACGAGAATCCCGCCATACAGCAGATCTACGCCGAGTATCTCGGCGAGCCCTGCGGCGAGAGGTCCCACCACCTGCTCCATACCACCTACGTGGCGCGAGGCGAGTTCAACGAGCTTCTGAAAGAGGCGTAGGGAAGAGACCGGGTAACAATACGTATGGCTGACGGCCTCTGGGAGACATCTGACCCAGAGGCCGTCATTGACGTACCACCATAACCGCAGGAGCCAATCCCGCTTCCCGGCTACGGTTTTTGCTCATCGACTTTGGAACATGATACAGAGTATTATTACCTAGTTTACCTGCAGTAATGTGAGGAGCAAAAGTCGAGATTAGCAGATGAGAAAGGCACGTGCTGGTAGGTCGACAGAGGTCGTGAGCCAAAGTCGAACGTTCCATTCTCTTATCGCGATGACGACTTTGGCACCGGGGTGCCCCGGCATGCTGACGAGATGGGAACGAGGCCCTTCTGGCTTTGTTCACCGTGGAAAGGTCTCCTGGAGCCGGGCATGGCCCCTCGCAACGTTTTCGATTTATGCGTCTCATGGGTGGCGGTAGATTAGCCTCTGGGGTATCTTCTACGATGACGCATGATGACGGAGGTCCCATGGAGTTCACGAGTGTCTATTGGCTGTCCTGCGCGTTCGCCGCTGGCATTGGGGGCGGGGTCTACCTCCTGCATCGCGCTTGGAATGAGCGGAGAAGGGGAGAGGACTATCGCCTCGAGCTTGCTCTGGGCCTTTGGTGCGTGGCGCTCGGGATGTTCGTCGGACTTGCCCACTATGCGCTCGTTTCTGATGCGCTTGCCGCAGCGGTGATCTGCCTTCCCGCCGGGGCGTTGCTGGTTCTGGCGGGCAGGCGTACCTGGCTGGGAGATGCTCGAGAGTATCCCGTCGAGGTCGAGGGTCGCTGCCTGCGCCTTACCGAGGGGCCGGACGGCGAGCGCTGGGCCGAGTTCTCCTACGAGGTGGATGGCTGTCCCCTGCGCGCATTCTGCGAGGACGCCGTTGCGAGGGGCACCATCGAGGTCGGGCAGACCTATCCCATCCACGCAAGTGCAAGCCAGCCGCTTCTCGTTCGGTGGTCCGTGCGTGGAAGCGTGGCCGGCGGCGTCGCTATCTGCCTCCTTGGCACGGTGCTTCTCGTTGTTCCTGCCCTCATCCTCGCAGGCTAGGGCAACGCAGCTACGTGGATTGCTGGTTCGAGGGCGTCGCGGTAAAACCATTCAGGAAAAAATAGGGCCAGACCGCATCGCGATCTGGCCCTAGGCACTCATGGAGCGGCAGACGGGACTCGAACCCGCAACAAGCAGCTTGGAAGGCTGCTGCTCTACCAATTGAACTACTGCCGCGCTGGTCGGGGTGACTGGATTCGAACCAGCGACCCTCTGCTCCCAAAGCAGATGCGCTACCAAGCTGCGCTACACCCCGGAGCCGCTGCAAAAGTATATGTTACGGAGGGGGTTCGAGCAACCTAATCTTGTGGCCACCACTCATACTTGACATCCACGACATATGATTGCCTCCAAAGAGATTCAGGGTTCGAGCAGGTGGTTCAAGCAGGTGATATGTACATCTCATTTCCTAATCGGGAAGAGGAAGTTACGCCTTGTCGCTCGTTTTTAAGGGTTTTGAGGCTAGCCGTATTCTTTCATTGGCAACATGCCGGAAATCCGGCTAGACAAACAAGGAGAGAGCATGACCTATTCTGAGAGAGTCATCGAGGAGCTGAGGGGCCGCTATGCCGACCAGCCCGAGTTTCTCCAGGCCGCAACCGAGGTCCTGACCACCCTGCAGCCTGCGTTGGACGCCCATCCCGAGTACGAGGAGAACGCCCTCCTCGAGCGTCTCGTCGAGCCCGAGCGCATCATCATCTTCCGCGTGCCCTGGGTTGATGACGAGGGCAAGGTGCAGGTCAACCGCGGCTATCGCGTGCAGTTCAACTCGGCGATCGGACCCTACAAGGGAGGGCTGCGCCTGCACCCGTCCGTGAACCTCTCGATTCTCAAGTTCTTGGGCTTCGAGCAGATCTTCAAGAACTCCCTCACCACCCTTCCCATGGGCGGCGGCAAGGGCGGCTCCGACTTCGACCCCAAGGGCAAGTCCGACCGCGAGGTCATGGCCTTCTGCCAGAGCTTCATGACCGAGCTCGTCAGGCATGTCGGTCCCGACACCGACGTGCCTGCTGGTGACATCGGCACCGGTGCCCGCGAAATCGGCTACCTGTTCGGTCAGTACAAGCGCCTTCGCAACGAGTGGTCCGGCGTCCTGACCGGCAAGGGCCTCTCCTACGGTGGCTCGCTCGCACGCACCCAGGCCACCGGTTACGGCGCGGTCTACTTCCTGCTCAACATGGTCGAGGAAAAGGGCGAGACGCTCGAAGGCAAGACAGTCTGCGTCTCTGGTGCGGGCAACGTCGCGATCTACGCCACGGAGAAGGCCGAGCAGAACGGCGCCAAGGTCATCACCGTCTCTGACTCCAACGGATACATCTTCGATCCCGATGGAATCGACGTCGCCTTGCTCAGGGACATCAAGGAAGTCCGCCGCGCCCGTTTGACCGAGTACGCTTCCGCCAGGCCCAATGCCGTGTACCACGAGGGCCAGCGTCCCTGGGGCGAGAAGTGCGACGTCGCCATGCCGTGCGCCACGCAGAACGAGCTTGCCATTGATGACGCGAAGGTTCTCGTCGCCAACGGCTGCATGTATGTGGTCGAGGGCGCCAACATGCCGACCACGCTCGAGGCCACGAAGTATCTGCAGGCCAATGGTGTGTTCTTTGCTCCTGGCAAGGCTGCCAACGCCGGTGGCGTCGCCACCTCCGGTCTCGAGATGTCCCAGAACGCCGAGCACCTCTCCTGGTCCTTCGATGAGGTCGACGAGAGGCTCCACGGCATCATGGACTCCATCTATGCGGCCGCGTTCTCTTCAGCCAAGGAGTACGGTCACGAGGGCAACCTCGTCTTCGGCGCCAACATCGCCGGATTCCTCAAGGTCGCCGATGCGATGATGGCCCAGGGCATCTGCTAGTCCCGCGACCATACAAGATCGGTTTCGCTCGTCTCGGGTGCCTCGACCTTTCAGATCGGGGCACCTTTTCATTGGGGGGGGATGCCCCCTCGCCCCTTGTCCGTCGCAGCCTTCGAACGCATTATGTCGATTCGATATCCGCACAAGCGCCTTCGCCGCAAAAAAGCGCCCGACCCCCTACAATGCCCTAAAGCCTTTAAGGACGGTACTGAGATGCCGTGAAGGAGACGTTTGGTGACGTGCATGTTCACAGTTATTGGCGGGGAGCGATGTCACAGCGTGACGGAGCTCCCGTTTTTGTGAGCACAATACCTCGCATGAGGCGATCGCCAACTGAGAAGAGAGGGTGGTACGTCGTGAACCTATTGGTCGATGACGGCAGGCATCCGCGCGCGCTCCTCGCGCTCGAGGATGGTACCTGCTTCTCCGGGCGATCTGCGGGCGCTGAGGGGGAGACGTTCGGTGAGGTCGTCTTCAACACCTCGATGGTCGGATACCAGGAGATCGTGAGTGATCCATCCTACGCGGGTCAGATCGTGACCTTCACCTACCCGCAGCTTGGCAACTACGGCATCAACGAGATTGACATGCAGGCCACCGAGCTCCACCTGCGCGGCCTCGTGTGCCATGACATGTGCTATGCGCCAAGCAACTGGCAGAGCGTCGTGAGCCTCCCGGCCTTCCTGCGCGAGCGCGGTATCGTCGCCATCGAGGACGTGGACACGCGCTCTCTCACCCTGCGCATCCGAGAGGGCGGCGCCATGAGGGCCGCCATCTCCACCACGGACCTCGACCCTAAGAGTCTCGTCGCACGCGTTCGCGCCTCCGAGCCCATCGCGGACCACAACTACGTCGCTGACGTCTCCACACCTGGCCCCTATACCGTGCGTGCGGGTGCCAAAGACCATGTCTATCGTGTCGTGGCGTACGACTGCGGCGAGAAGACGGGCATCGCCAAGCGTCTGGCCGAGACTGGCTGCGAGGTCACGGTCGTTCCCTGGGACACGCCTGCCAAGGAGGTCCTCGCCCGCGAGCCCGACGGCGTCTTCTTCTCCAACGGACCCGGGGACCCCGTCTCGGTTCCCGAGACCGTTGCGGCGGTCCGTGCGCTTCTCGGCAAGCTCCCCGTCTTTGGCATCTGCCTCGGCAACCAGGTCATCTCCATGGCCGCCGGCGCCCAGATCGAGAAGCTCCCGTACGGCCATCACGGCGGCAACGAGCCCGTCATGAACCTCCTTACCGAGAAGGTCGAGATCACGGCTCAGAACCATAACTACGGCCCGGTCTTCTCCACGCTCGGCCCTCTCGTGCCCGAGCTCTCCGGTGGCTTCTCCGAGCACGAAGGCGACCTGCGCTTCTGGACCGAGCGCCGCATCGCGCCCGTGGTCATGAACGAGCGCTACGGCCGCGTTCGCCTCACGCACGTGAACCTCAACGACGGTACGCCCGAGGGTCTTCAGTTCCTCGACATACCCGCCTTCTCCATGCAGTATCACCCCGAGGCCAAGCCTGGTCCCAACGACTCCACCTACGCCTTCGCCGCATTCGCGCGGCTGATGGGCGGCGTGGAGGACTACCTTGCCATCGACGTCCGCGAGGGGAGGCGCTTCTAATGCCCAGGCGTGACGACATCAAGAAGATCCTCATCATCGGCTCTGGCCCCATCGTCATCGGCCAGGCCTGCGAGTTCGACTACTCCGGCACCCAGGCCTGCAAGGCCCTGCGCAGGGAGGGATACGAGGTCGTGCTCGTCAACTCCAATCCCGCCACGATCATGACCGATCCCGAGACGGCCGACCGCACCTACATCGAGCCGATCACCGTCGAGTCCGTCGAGAAGGTCATCGAGATCGAGCGTCCCGATGCGCTTCTCCCCAACATGGGTGGCCAGACCGGCCTCAACTGTGCCGTGGCCCTCGCAAAGGCGGGCGTGCTCGACACGTACGGCGTGGAGGTCATCGGCTGCGACATCGACTCCATCGAGACGGGAGAGGATCGAAAGCTCTTTGCCGATGCGATGCGTGACATCGGACTCGAGGTCGCAGAGTCCGACGTGGCCCATTCCCTCGAGGAGTGCGAGCGCATTGCCGACGACCTTGGCTACCCCGTGGTGATTCGCCCCGCGTTCACGCTCGGCGGAGCTGGCGGCGGCATGGCCTACGACCATGACGACCTGTTCCGCATTGCGCGCGAGGGACTCGCGCTCTCACCCGAGAGCGAGGTTCTCGTCGAGCAGAGCGTCGAGGGCTGGAAGGAGATCGAGATGGAGGTCATGCGCGACTCCGTGGGTAACGGAATCGTGATTTGCTCCATCGAGAACCTCGATCCCATGGGCGTCCACACGGGCGACTCCATCACCGTCGCGCCCTGCCAGACGCTCAACGACTTCGAGCTCCAGCGTCTGAGGGACTATTCGCTCGCCGTTCTCGAACGCGTGGGGGTGGCATGTGGCGGCTCCAACGTGCAGTTTGCCGTGAACCCCGTCGACGGTCGCGTCCTCGTCATCGAGATGAACCCACGCGTCAGCCGCTCCTCGGCGCTCGCCTCCAAGGCGACCGGCTTCCCCATAGCCAAGTTCGCGGCGCTCCTCTCTGTGGGCTACACCCTCGACGAGATCAAGAACGACATCACCCAGGCCACCCCGGCCTGCTTCGAGCCGTCGATTGACTACTGCGTGGTCAAGATTCCGCGCTTTGCCTTCGAGAAGTTCAAGGGCTCCGATGACACCCTCACCACGCGCATGAAGGCCGTGGGTGAGGTCATGGCGATCGGCTCCACCTTCGAGGAGGCCCTTCAGAAGGCCATGCGCTCGCTCGAGCAGGGCCATGCCGGCCTCGGTGCCGACGGGCAGGACGCCTTCGAAGACGATGGCTTCGAGGACAGGGTCGCCACGCCCACGCCGGAGCGCATCCTCTACGTGGCCGAGGCGCTGCGTCGTGGCTGGGGTGTCGAGCGCGTCTTCGAGCTCACCAGAATCGACCGCTGGTTCCTCAACCGCATCCAGGACATCGTGACCGCCGAGGGGGTAATCGCCCGCCTCGGCCTCGCGGGCCTCGACCACGAGCACATGATGGCTGCCAAGCAGCTGGGCTTCTCCGACGTCCAGCTCGCCCATCTCACGGGCCAGAGCGATCAGGTCGTCCGCGTGCTGCGCGAGGTCGTGGGCGTGCGTCCGCTCCTCAAGACCGTCGACACCTGCGCAGGCGAGTTCGCCGCGCGCACGAGCTATCACTACTTCACCTACGAGGAGGGTGGCGCGACGGAGTTTCACCAGGCGTCCAAGCCTCGCGTGGTGATTCTCTCCGCTGGTCCCAACCGCATCGGCCAGGGAATCGAGTTCGACTACTGCTGCGTGCACGCCGCCTATGCACTCCAGGCCAAGGGCTATGAGACCGTCATGGTCAACTGCAACCCCGAGACCGTCTCCACGGACTACGACACCTCCGACCGCCTGTACTTCGAGCCGCTCACCTTTGAGGACGTCATGAACGTCATCGAGGTCGAAAAGCCCGAGGGCGTCATCGTGACGCTTGGTGGCCAGACGCCCATCAACCTCGCGAAGCGGCTCAAGGCCGCGGGCGTACCCATCATGGGGACCCAGCCCGAGGCCATCGACCTCGCCGAGGACCGCGACCGCTTTGCGAGCCTGCTCGACCGGCTTGACATCGCCTATCCTCCTTCGTCCACGGCAGAGACCATCTCCGACGCCAAGGACGTGGCGCGCAAGGTGGGCTATCCGCTCCTCGTGCGTCCGAGCTACGTGCTCGGCGGTCGGGGCATGGCCATCGTCTACGATGACCCCGACCTCGAGAAGTACATGCTCGAGGCCACGAAGGTCTCGCCCGACCACCCCGTCTACCTCGACTCCTTCCTCGAGGACGCCATCGAGCTCGACGTGGATGCGCTCTGCGACGACGAGGAGTGCTACGTGGGCGCGGTTCTCGAGCACATCGAGGAGTGCGGCATCCACTCCGGTGACTCCGCCTGCTGCTTCCCTCCCTTCTCGCTCTCCGACGCACTCATCGAGCGCATTCGTCGCATCACGAGCGACCTCGCGCTCTCCTGTCACATCAAAGGTCCGCTCAACGTGCAATACGCCGTCAAGGACGAGCAGATCTTCGTCATCGAGCTCAACCCGCGCGCAAGTCGCACCGTGCCCTTCTCGTCCAAGGCCACGGGTGTGAGCCTGGCAAAGTACGCGGCTCGCATCATGAGCGGCGTGAAGCTCCGTGACCTCGACCTGCCGCCCGTCGACCGCGAGTACGGCTACTATGCGGTCAAGGAGGCGGTCATGCCCTGGAGTCGCTTCCCCGGCGCCGACGTCACCCTCGGACCGGAGATGAAGTCGACCGGCGAGGTCATGGGCATCGATGACACCTTCCCCAAGGCATACGCCAAGACGCGCCAGGCCATCGACTACGAGATTCCCATGACGGGTACGGTGTTCGTCTCGGTCTGCGACCGCGACAAGCGTTCCGTCGGTCCCGTGGCCCTCTCGCTCAAGAACCTGGGATACGACATCGTGGCCACGCGCGGCACCGCCAAGACGCTCAAGGCGGCAGGCATCCCGTGCGAGGTCGTCAAGCCCATCTCCGCTGGACACCCCAACATCCAGGACATGATCGTGGAGGGCAAGATCGCCTTTCTCATCAACACGCCCAAGGGGCACAGCTCGCGCGGGGACGGCTCCCAGCTCCGTAGCGAGGCGGTGAACCGCGGCATCGACATGGCGACCACCATGTCGGGCGCCACGGCGCTCGTGCAGGCCATCGCTGCCCTGCGAGCCTCCGAACTCCGACCCCACGCGCTGCAGGACCTCGCGTAGCGGGCGAGGGAACGGCACCAAAAACCCGGGCGGCGGCCGGCCATGAGGGCGGTCGCCGTCCCGCGCCGCGACACAGACCTCACACATGTTCCACATTGCATGGAAAGAGGATTGTAAGCTGGGTATACTCCCCAACGTTTGCTATGATTGCAAGGCTATGCGTGAAAGCTGCGGGCGTGGCGGAACTGGTAGACGCGCTGGATTTAGGTTCCAGTGGGAGAAATTCCGTGAAGGTTCGAGTCCTTTCGCCCGCACCATCGCATGTCACCACGGCAACATGGGTAACAGTCAGCGGGAAAAACCCGCCGAGGTACGAGACACTGGAGGAACGTTGAAGATCACCGTCACCGCAGAGCAGCCGAAGGACAACAAGATCGCTGCCAAGGTCACCATCCCCGCCGCAGACGTCGACGCGGCCATCGACAAGACCTACAAGGACATCGCCCACAAGTACAACTTCCAGGGCTTCCGTCGCGGTCATGCGCCACGCCCGGTGATCGACGGCACCATGGGCAAGGAGGCAATCCTCTCCCAGGCAACCAACGACCTTCTCAACGACGTGGAGCCCATGATTCTCATGGAGCTCGACATCGTCCCCGTGGGGCGCATCGACTTTGGTGAGGAGCCGGGAATCGTCGAGCAGGGCTCCGATTACGTCGCTGCCATCGCCGTGGGCGTACGTCCCCAGTGCGAGCTCGAGTCCTATGACGCCCCCGCCATTAGCATGCCGCCCGCCGGTGCCACCGATGCCGAGATCGATGCCCAGATCAAGCAGCTCCTGAGCTACTCGGCGACCTATGAGGACATCGACGAGGACCGTGAGGTCGTCGAGGGCGACGTCATCTCCGCCGATGTCGAGAACCTCGAGGGGGCCGAGCACCTCGCAGGCGAGAATCGCACGATTTACGTCTCCAAGGGCCAGACGCCCGACGAGGTCGTCGATGGTCTCGTGGGCACCAAGCCCGGCGACACCAAGGAGATCACCTGGACCCAGGCAGCCGGCGCAGACGACAAGCGCGTCGAGCACACCTTCTCGATCAAGGTGGACGTGAAGTCCATCAAGCATCTCGTGACCCCCGAGCTCACCGACGAGATCGCCAAGAAGAGCTTTGGCTATGACGACGTCGATATCCTCCGCAACGCCGTGAAGGAGGAGATCGAGAACGACAAGAAGACCTCGCTGCCCAACCTCAAGGAGGACCGCGTCGTCGAGGCCGTAGGCGCCCGCGCTCAAGCTCGACGAGGTTCCGGCCGAGTACCAGAACGAGATCTTCAACGAGCTTGCCACCGAGTTCCTGAACAGGCTTCAGAGCCAGAACATCTCACTCGACATGTTCCTCAACGCACGCGGCATCAAGCCCGATGACTTTATCGCCGACCTGCACTCCCAGGCCGAGGAGCGCGCCCGTCAGTCGCTCGCGCTCGACGCCATGGCGAGGATGCTCGACCTCGAGGCGACCGACGAGGACGTCAGGGACGAGTTCGTCAAGGCGGGCATCGAAGACGTCGAGGACGAGATCGAGAACTGGCGCAACCAGGGTCGTCTCCCGGCAATCCACGACTCCATCAAGCGCACCAAGGCTCTCGACTGGCTGGTCGAGAACGCCACGGTAACCGAGGTCGACGAGGCCGCCGAGGCCGCCGCCGCCGACGAGACCGATTCTGCCACCGAGGAGTAGCTTCACCACACCCAGCACGGAGTGTGCCCCGGGTGAGTTTGTCTCGCCCGGGGCATCTTCAGAAGAGGCAAGGGAGAAAAGCACATGCATAACCCCACCAACATCCCGCTCATCCCGTACGTCGTGGAGCAGACGCCGCGCGGCGAGCGCAGCTATGACATCTACTCCCGTCTGCTCAACGACCGCATCGTCTTTCTCGGCGAGGAGGTCACCCGCGAGAGCGCCAAACCTCGTCGTGGCCCAGCTCCTGCATCTCGAGAGCCCAGGATCCCGACAAGGACATCTCGCTCTACATCGACTCGCCTGGCGGTGACATCTACGCGGGACTTGGCATCATCGACACGATGAACTTCATCAAGCCCGACGTCTCCACCATCTGCGTAGGCATGGCCGCTTCCATGGGCGCCGCGATCCTCGCCTCCGGCACCAAGGGCAAGCGCCTCGCGCTTCCAAACTCCATGATCCTCATCCACCAGCCGAGCTCTGGAGTCCAGGGCCAGCAGACGGACATCCAGATCGTCGCCGACGAGACCAAGTGGATCCGTCATCACCTGAACGAGCTTCTCGCCGACCGCCACGGGCAAGTCCATCGAGCAGATCGACAAAGACACCGAGCGCGACAACTACATGCGCGCGACGGAGGCCTGCGAATACGGCCCTCGTGGACAAGGTCATCACCGCTCGCAGCGAGCAGAGCACCCAGGAGTAGCCGTATGGCCAAAGAAACAGACAGGAAGGAGATGTGCTTGCTCCTTCTGCGGCAAGACCCGCAGCCAGGTGAGCAAGCTCATCCAAGGTCCTGGTGGCGTCTACATCTGCGATGAGTGCGTTCACGCCTGTGCCGACATGATCGGCGAGGCCGAGGGCGACGCCAATGCGCATGACCTCGACTACGAGGACAAGGAGGATTCTCCCATCAAGAACCTCCCCACGCCTCACGAGATCTACCAGGAGCTCTCTCAATACGTCATGGGTCAGGAGTCCGCCAAGGCGAGGCGATGAGCGTCGCGGTCTACAACCACTATCGACGAATCCTGAGTGGGAACGACGAGGTCGCCGAGAATGAGGAGCAGGTCGAGATCGCCAAGAGCAACATCTTGCTTCTCGGCCCTACAGGCACGGGCAAGACGCTTCTCGCACAGACGCTTGCGCGTTTCCTCGAGGTGCCCTTCGCCATCGCCGACGCCACCACCCTCACCGAGGCCGGGTACGTGGGCGAGGACGTGGAGAACATCCTGCTCAAGCTTCTCACGGCCGCCGACTTCGACGTGGACCGCGCGACGAAGTGGGCATCGTCTACATCGACGAGATCGACAAGATCGCCCGTAAGGCGGAGAACCTCTCCATCACGAGGGACGTCTCGGGAGAGGGCGTGCAGCAGGCGCTGCTCAAGATCTCGAGGGAACCGACGCGAGCGTGCCTCCCCAGGGAGGTCGCAAACATCCGCAGCAGGAGCTCATCCACATCAACACGACGAACATCCTCTTCATCTGCGGCGGTGCCTTCGTCGGTCTCGACAAGATCGTCGCCGACCGCATCGGCAAGAAGGGCATCGGCTTCAACTCTGAGCTCGCCAAAAGGGCGGACGAGAACGAAGACGAGCTCATGGTCCAGGTCATGCCTCAGGACCTGCATAAGTTCGGTATGATTCCCGAGCTTCTCGGCCGTATTCCCGTTATCACATCCACCAGAGAGCTCACCGAGGACGACCTCGTGGAGATTCTCGTCTCGCCCAAGAACGCCCTCGTAAAGCAATACAGGCGTATGTTCGAGATTGAGGGCGTGGAGCTGGAGTTCGAAAAGGAGGCGCTTCGGGAGATCTCCCGCCAGGCCATCGCTCGCGGAACGGGCGCCCGTGGTCTGCGCGCGATATGCGAGGCTACGCTCGAGGCTACGATGTTCGACCTCCCGTCCGATCTCTCCATCACGAAGGTCGTCGTCACAAGCGAGTGCGTAGGGCGGCGCGGCCCTCCCTCAGGTCGTGAGGGGCGCACAGAACAAGCACCGGCTGGCCGAGGCGCTCGGCATGAAGTAGGCCGATCTCTTTTTGGA
>Ga0268356_11076_pt1 | contig 18181 bp, 25 predicted proteins | sample BioMet10_FD_194415 | JGI IMG/M metagenome (GOLD analysis project Ga0268356, IMG submission 194415) | Sewage microbial communities from Oakland, California, United States - Biofuel 10 (PacBio Assembly) | ecosystem: Engineered > Wastewater > Sewage > Unclassified | place: USA: California | collected...
AGTACTACCGGACAAGGGCGCTTAATGTCCCGGGAACAAAGCAGGCCCCCATCCCGATAACCGCAGCAGCGATCCCGATGATGACGACCAGCCATGACCGGCGGACATCGCCAAACGGCGTCTTGCCCATCGTAATGACCTGAAGCGCAACGATCACAAGGAAGAGCCCGTAGGTGCTGTCCGGTGTGTACGGGAGGTCGCCCGTGTGGATCGCAAAGAGGAGAATCCCGAAAAGGAGCATGAATGCCGAGAGGACGAGCAGGATGACTGCCTCGATCGTGAAATCAAATTCCTTTTCAGGTGCCGGGTTGTGCGTACTCTGTTCTGCCAAGATATCCCTCCGTGACGGATAGTTGAGAGTGTTTACCGGAAAACCAAAATAAAGATACTCTTTTGCGATCGGGAATTTTTGTTTTCCCGCTGCTGGCAGGCACAAACCGATCGATCCGTTTACCATGAAGGAAAGGAAAAGATTGCATGAGATCGTTATTGTGCCGGGCTGCCCGTGGCTTCGGGTGCCGGGTGCAGGAGAACCCGCATGGCAGATACCAGTTTCACTACAGCAGGGAGTGCACCGCAGGAGAACGACGGGGAATTTGTGAAGCGCTATGGCGAACGGATCGGTGCCGGGCAGTCTGCGGTCATCTATGCACGCGACGGGATTGTGGCAAAGGTCTACCGGAAGGGCCAGCCCAGAAAGCAGGTCTTCCAGGAGGCGTTCACTCTTGCCGTGGTCGGGGACATGGGCATCCCGGCCCCGAAAGTGTACGGGGTCGAGACGTTTTTGGGGGCAGACCACGCTCTTAATGGATCAGGTCCGGGGCGACACGCTTATGGATATCATGCAGAAGCATCCGGAAAAGGCCGAAGAGTGTACGGACAAGGTCGTCGAACTCCAGGTCGCGATGCACAAGGTGCAGTCCACGGAGTTCCGCCCGATCAAGCTGGTGATTGGCGGGACAATCATCGCAAGCCCCGGGCTGACAAACGAGGAGAAAGAGCGGCTGGCAAAAAACCTCGCTGGTCTCCCGGATGGTTTTTCCATCTGCCATGGCGACTTCCACCACGGCAAACATCCTTGTCGAGAACGGGGTCTGCCGCATTATCGACTGGGCCGAGGTTGCGGTGGGCGATCCTGCGGCCGATGCTGCCCGGACCTACATGGATCTTCTCCTGGGAAGCCGGGAAGAGGCGGAGCGGTACATCGCGAAGTACGCGGCTGCATCCGGAAAGACCCGGGACGAGATCCTTGCGTGGCTGCCGGTGGTGGCCGGGTCGATGTACGGATACTTCCCGGATGGATTGAAGAAAATTCTCCGGCCGCTGTTCTGATCCCGGTAAAAACAACCCGCTCCCTCTTTTCACAGAGAGTAAGGAGCTCTTTTAGGTCTCCGTCAAGCATCCGCTCTCTGCCAGCATGGGGGGGGTTTCGAGAGTGAAAAAAATCTCCCGAGGGATCTATGTATTGTTATCAATTCCATCGCGGCTGAATAAGTACACGTTCCCGTCTTCCGATCCCGCAGCAACGTACTTCCCGTCGCCACTGACTGAGACACTTCTGACGTTTCCCCCGGTCTGATACATCCAGAGCAGGGCCCCGGACCGGTCGAAACAATATATAGTGTGATCGTCAGATCCCGCGGCAATTGTATCCCCGTCGCGGCTCATTGCAACGGTTTCAACCGGATCGACGGTGGAATACTTCCAGCGGAGTGTCCCGTCTTTTCCGAGAAGATAGATAGCTGAATCATCCGAGCCGGCAGTGATATACTGTCCGTCAGCAGTCACCGAGACGCTCTTTACAACATTCCCGGTAGTGAAATTCCAGAGCCGGGATCCGGTGGCGTTGAATAAGTACACGTTATGGTCGCGAGAAGCGGCTGCAACATATTGTCTGTCCGCACTCATTGCAACGTTTTCAAGAGAATACCCGGTGATGTTGCTCCAGAGAAGTGTCCCGTTCTGGTTGAAATAGTAGACCCGGGAATCCTCTGAGACTGCCGCAACATTCCGGCCATCTGCGCTGATCGCGACATGGACGCCGACCGGGTCATGCGGATCTGACGGGGAATTTTTCAGACCGGAATCGTAGATTGAATTGTATGTGGAGTAATGCCAGGTCTCATGATTTGTCCAGCCCCGGTAATTATGAGGTTTGAGGTTGCCGAGATCGTAAAAAAGCATGCTCTGTTGAAATCCTAATCCAAAAGAGCTTGTACCGGTGACCGAAAGATCTAAGGTACAGTGTCTCCTTTTCTCGATGTGCAATCAAAGGAAGAGGAGACACTAAAGAAATCAGCGAGCCGGAATATCAGGTTTATCCAAGCCGCGACATCGGTTGTACAATCAACTCACCTCAAGCCATATTCCTGCAAGTACTCAAAGAAGACGTATACCCAGAATCAGCTTCTCATCCTCGTTCTCTTCAAGGACTTCAGGAACCAACATTACCGGGAATTTGTCGAGGATATCGGGGACATGGAACAAGTTCAGGAAATCCTGACCCTTTCAACCATCCCTCACTTCACCACGCTCCAGAAATTCCTCTGCCGGATCAAATCTCTGTATCTTCGATTGGCGTTCAAGAAAACGGTGAACCTTTTCTATTCCAATGACGCTAAAATTCCGATAACCGCAATAGATTCATCCGGGTTTACCAGTGGGTACTGCAGCCACTATTTTCAGAACGAACCGGGAAACTCCGCAAACAGTTCCTGAAAGCGTCGATTTCAGTTGATACCGAACAACAGGTAATTACCGGTTTTATCTCCTCGAACAGTCGGGTCCATGACACCCGACATGCGGAGAAATTACTTCGGCAATGTCACAAACTCCGAAAATCCGAGTGTTACGTCATGGACAAAGGATACGATTCTGAAGCTATTCACCGGCTGATTCGCAAATATCTTCACGCCAATTCAGTTATCCCAATCCGTTCCTGGAATAACGAGATCGTTGGAGGTACCTACCGTCAGGAAATGGCTACACTGTTCAATCACGTTGTTTATCCACGACGTCAACTCGTGGAAACCAAATTCTCCGTTCTGAAAAGAAAGTTCAATGGCGATCTTAAAGCGCGGAGGTTCCTCAGTCAGACCAAAGAAATTGCTAACAAAATGATTGTCTGTAACCTCCACAGATTCTTACAGTTTGTTATCTGGAAGGTTTTCTACAGAGCAAAAAAGCACATTGTTATTATTGCCATGGCCGATACCTGCAACATAGTATTGCCCGTCATCGCTTGTCGCAACATTTTGTCCACCTGAACGAACCGTTGCCCATTCATTACCCAGCATGGGTGTGCCGTTTTGGTAATAGTAAGCGTTCTGTCCGGTAGCCGAGACTACCCCGGTATACTTACCCTCAGCACTGATCGCGACCCCACTTACTCCATAGGGACTCTCACGATTTCCACGAATAATCGAGATCATTTCCGGGTCCCTTGTCCCGTCATGGAATTTTACCACAGTCCCACTTCTGTTAAAATAATAAAGATCGGAAAATCGCGTTCCGACAACAATGGCGTCTCCCACTCGATCTACTGAAACAGCCTGTACCCCGTCCCCAATAGGGAATGTACATTGCCAGATGGGCTGAGCAAACCGAATAGATCCCACGGTTTGATTCAGCGTCTGGTTTGTTCCAGCTATCCCACCGGACTCATTGCCGGTACTGTTTACATTTGGTTGCTGAGACTGACCGGTTATCAGAAGAACAGACGCAAGAAGCAGAACCGCCAGAGTGATCGTAATGCCGGTTATTTTTTGTCGTGACGTCAGCATGGTATCAGGATTTATCTTTTTTCAAACTCCCTCGCACACCCGCTCTTTCTTGCCGCCTCACTCACGGCCCCGGCAACGGCTTTGACCACGTCACGGTTCAGGACTTTTGGCAGGATGCGGTCCCGCTTCGGGTGCTTCACGTATCCGGCAAGTGCGTGTGCCGCCGCGTATTTCATCTCGTCCGAGATCCGGGTGGCACAGACATCGAGCGCTCCGCGGAAGATTCCCGGGAAGGCAAGAGCGTAGTTGATCTGGTTGGGGTAATCGCTCCGTGCAGTACCGACCACTGCGGCACCGGAGAGGAGAGCGTCGCGGGGAAGGATCTCCGGCACCGGGCTTGCGAGCGCAAAGACGATCGGATCGTCTGCCATGCTCCGGACCATGGCCGGCGTTACGATCCCCGGCCCGGCAACGCCGATGCAGACATCGGCCCCTTCCAGCGCATCCGCGAGCGTGCCCGTCCTCCCGTGCCGGTTGGTCTCGTCGGCGATAATGAATTTGTACTTGTTTGCGTACAGCCCTTCGCGGTCCCGGTGGAGGATCCCCTTCCGGTCGCAGACAATGATATCGTTTACCGCAGGGAAAAGTTTCGGGTCGTAGCCGATATGTCGGAGCATCCGGGCGATCGCAACACCGGCCGCCCCGGCCCCGCAGATGACCACGTTCAACTCCCTGAACTCCTTTTTTGTCACCGTACACGCATTGAGAAGGGCGGCGAGTACCACAACCGCCGTCCCGTGCTGGTCGTCGTGCATCACCGGGATCCCGATGCCCTGTAGCGCCTCCTCGATCTCAAAGCATCGTGGTGCCGCAATGTCTTCGAGCGCGATCCCGCCAAAGACCGGCGCGATATTCCTGATATCCTCGGCAAGGCCCGGATGCGATTTTCCAAAACAGATGGGGAAGGCGTCGATGTTGGCGAGTTTCTTGAAAAGGAGTGCCTTTCCCTCCATGGCGGGAATCGCGGCGCATCCCCCGATGTTCCCGAGCGAGAGGACTCTTGAGCCGTCGGTGACAATCGCGATTGTATTCGCTTTGATCGTGTACTTCCAGGCCAGTTCCCGGTCCTGTGCGATCGCCTTTGAGACCGCCCCGACCCCGGGGGTATAGGCAAGGGAAAGGTCGTGCCGGTTTTTTATCCGAACTTTCGAGTGGATCCCAATCTTCCCGTGGTATTTCTCGTGGAATGCAACCGATTCCGCGTAGATGTTCTCCCGCTTTGGTCTGGTCATACGGCCATGCCCCGGATAGTTCAATGGTGGGAGCGGGGCATGATGAAGGTTGTTGTATAAAAATGAGAACCCGTGAGCTTGCCGTCCTTTATTCGGGCATCCCAGCCCCGAGCGTGGAATCGATCCATACCACGATCATGTCCCGGGCCCTGCGGTAACCCGCGAGGATCTCATCATCGGTGCCGGGCGTTAAGTGCGGGTCGGGGACACTGAAATGGATCGTCTTTTTTGCCGAGGGGACGACCGGGCAGACCGCCCGTGCATTGTCGCAGAGCGTAACCGCGAGGTCGAGCGGGACGCCGTCAAAGGTTGCAAGGGATTTCGGCCGCTGGCCGGAGATGTCGATCCCGATCTCTTTCATTGCATCGATCGCCCGGCTGCTCACCCGGCCGGCGGGACGGAAGCCCGCCGAGAAGACTTCGTACTTATCGCCATATTTTGCGCGAAGGTAGCCCTCCGCCATCTGCGATCGGGCTGCGTTTGCGGTGCAGACAAAGAGGATGCGGGGGCGGTTCATATTCACCATGATGAGGATTGACTGCCGCCCTTAAACCGTTTCCCCTCTCATGCGGGCGAAAAAAGAGACTTGTGGGATATTCCCGTGTCATTCCCGCTTTGTGCCGGTCACAAAATAAAAGGTCAGCGAGGAAAAAAACTGCCCGGCGGCAGCTGCCTTGTCCAGCTCTTTGGCCCGGCATTCCGCTTCGCGTGCATTGAGGATCCCGGCCTGAACTGCGAGCGAGAGCGTGGTATCGAGATCGAAGACCCTCTTTGCAAGTGCGAGATCGGTGATGACAAGACACCGGGGCGTTATTTTGATGTCACAGAGTCCCGCATCGGCACATGCCGCCGGAACGGACCGCCCGGCCCAGCCGTTTGGGATATGGTCGCACCAGAAATTCAGGATCTTCCGGGTAACACCGCGTTCCCCGGGCCAGAGGACAAAGGTTTCCCAGTCGGGCTCGAAGACCACGATCCTCCCGCCGGGGCGGGTCACCCGGGCCATCTCTTTTACGACCGCAAAGATGTCTTTGGTGTGCTGGAGCACGCGATCGGTGCGGACCGCATCGAACGTGTTGTCCGCAAACGCTAAGTGCGCTGCATCGGCCATCATGTAGCCGGGAGAGGGGATGTCCCGCAGTGTCTTTTCCCCGCGCCGAGGCAAGCATGGTGCGGCTGACATCGATCCCGATCACATTTCCGCCGGCTCCTGCCATGCCCGCAAGTATGGTCGCATCAACGCCGTTCCCGCATCCGATCTCAAGGACCGCGGAGCCCGGCCGGATTCTCATTTCTTCATAACTGCGGTGTTTACAATCCTTAAAAAACGGCATCGAATGGATGAGGTCGAGGTAGGTCACAAAGAGTTCGCGTCCCCTGCCGCATCCACGCCGGCAAATCCTGAAGCAAATGAGTCCATGGTGTTCACAAATTTTTTTTGAAGGGATCTAGTTGTCGTTTTTATCACTTTAAAATTTGGAGAGCCCCTGCTTTTTTCCGCAGCGCCTCGATCCGTTCAAGCGCTTTTTGTTTTGCGGCCCGCTCGCCATCGTCCCCGGGTTCCGCCCACGGCTGCGTGACGTTCCAGGTGAGCCTGCCGCTGTACGGTGGTTCCGGGAATGCACCCGGATCCCAGAGCTCCTGCCCCCGGAATTCCACCGGGTTTTCCTGGATGCAGGACCTGACCGCTTCTTTCAGCACCGGCTCTTCCTGGAAACTGGCAGTCAACGAGCGTGACCTGGCTGCGGAAACGGTCGATGTACTCTTTTGGGACATTATATAGCGTCGGGCTCAGGGCATCGGTGCCGACAATGCGTTTCTTGGTATCCACGCCGTTTTTCATGAACGCCTTTATGGCGTCACCGGTATGGTGCCCGTCCGACTCCGGCCCGCCAAGGATAAGGTACCGGATATTCGTATTCGCAACAATGTTGCAGATGATCTTCTCGATGCCGATATTTGCGGTCTGGACTGTACCGGAGATCGCCGCACCCGACTCTACGCCGGCTTTTACCAGCTGTACGATCCACGGGGGAATATTCTCCGCTTCGGTGTTGAGGACAATCGCAACCGCTACGGGAGAAAAATCGTTTCCCCTCAGGTACCTGCCTTCTTCGGGGGGATAGTCTGGGTGCGGTTGTACTTTGAGCATAGCAATCCCGAATTGTCCGGTCAATCACCCGGCGGATTTTTCATCCTCTGATCAGCTGCCTCAGACGGGATGCGGGTTCCGGGAAAACGAAGCCGCTCGTTTCCGGTCACGGCGCATCACACCCGCAGGCATCGTCCCGGCCTTTGTACCAGCGCTCTTTGATCCAGAACGCCACGTGGACAAGCCCGATCATCACCGGCACTTCTACGAGCGGGCCGATCACGGTTGCAAATGCAACGGCCGATCCGATCCCGAATACCCCGATGGCAACCGCAATCGCGAGCTCGAAGTTGTTGGACGCAGCGGTAAAGGAGAGGCTCGTGGCCTTTTTGTAATTCACGCCGAGCTTAAACGCCATCCAGAAGCTGACAAAGAACATCAGCAGGAAGTAAAAGACCAGCGGGACTGCAACGCGGACGACATCGAACGGTACTGTTACGATGTACTCGCCTTTGAGCGCGAACATCACGATGATCGTAAAGAGCAGGGCGACAAGCGTGATTGGCGAGATCTTCGGGATGAACTCCTGTTCGTACCATTCACGGGATTTTACCCTGAGGAGCGCGTACCGCGTAACAAGCCCGGCAAGGAACGGGATGCCGAGATAGATGAACACGCTCACCGCGATCTCCGCAATCGTCACATTCACGACCGTGCCGGCCGCGATGCCGAGGACTGCCGGGAGCAGCGTGATGAAGAAGTACGCGTACACAGCGTAGAAGAAGACCTGGAAGAGCGAGTTGAGGCCCACGATTGCCGCACAATACTCGCAGTCTCCCCCGGCCAGATCGTTCCAGACGATCACCATCGCAATGCAACGGGCAAGCCCGACAAGGATGAGCCCGTACATGAGAAGCGGCTGGTCGCGCAAAAAGATCACGGCGAGCGCGAACATGAGTACCGGCCCGACGATCCAGTTCTGCACGAGCGAGAGCCCGAGGACTTTGGTGTCCCGGAACACGTTTCTCAATTCCTCGTACCGGACCTTTGCGAGCGGCGGGTACATCATCAGGATAAGGCCGACGGCAATCGGGATCGAGGTTGTCCCGACCGAGAGGCCGGTGATCGCGGCAGGCACTGCGGGGAGGAAGTACCCGAGCGCGATCCCCACGACCATCGCAAGGAAGATCCAGAGCGTGAGGTAGGTGTCGAGAAATGAGAGGCGTTTTGTGTCTGTCATATCATGTCAGTCCCGTGAATTTTTTATCAGCGGCATCTGTTTTCCTGTTGTCCTGTGTGCAGATATTCCGATTGCTATTTTGCAATACTAAAACCCCCATCGGCAAAGATTGTTGTTCCGGTGACGTACCGGGCAGCGTCCGTGAGGAGGAAAAGGATAACCGTGGCAATCTCTTCCGGCTGTGCAATGTGCCCGGCCGGAATCAGGGCTTCTGTTGCTTTCCGTTTTGCCGGGTCAGCAAACGATTTTTCGGTAAATCCCGTGATCGTGCGTCCCGGTGCAACCGAATTCACCTGGATGTTGTACGGGGCAAGGTCGAGCGCCATAGCAGACGTAAGCGAAACCACGCCGCCTTTCGATGCTGCATAATCCGCCATATGGGGCCGGACAACCTTTGTCCTGATGCAGCTGATATTCACGATCTTTCCCTCCCGGCGTTCGATCATGCTCCGGCAGACATGTTTTGAAACGAGAAACACGCTGGTGAGGTTGGTGTCCAGGACCTCTCTCCATTCACCCTCGCTCATCTCGTAGAAGGGTTTTGATGAGGAAAATATCCCGGCACAGTTCACCAGGCCGTACACGGGACCGGTCTTTGCAGTGAAGTCCCCGAGTGCCCGGACAATCTCCTCCTCGTTACGGACATCGACCCGGTAGTGCGTGTATCGTTCCCGGGACGGGCTGTCGGAGATATCCCAGCCCGCAACGGCTGCCCCGTTTTCCAGCAGGAGATCCACGCAGGCTTTTCCTATTCCGGAGCCTGCCCCGGTAACAATGAAATTTTTTCCATTCGGCATGGTAATTTTCGCCTCATCCCGGTAATCCGGCAGTGCATCGGATCGCTGATGCAGCCCGGCCGGATCTTTTTATTTCCCCCCGCACGAACACGGCTCTTCTTCTTTTGCCTCCCCGCCGCAGCAGGAACCATCCGGTCCCCCGCAGGTGCATTCGCCGCTGTCCATGTCCTTTCCCCTGAGTGCGGCGCTGATCATCGCCCATGCGCAGCCTACGCCGCTCTCCACTTCGATGGCCCCGGCCGGGCAGTTCTTCGCACAGGCCCCGCATTCCATGCAGGCCCGGGGATTGACGAGATCGGCCCGCTTGTCCCCCTCGGCAAAGACCCGGTGGGGGCAGACCTGCGTGCAGCGCCGGCAGTTGATGCATTTCTCCGGGAAATACTGAAGCGTGTTTTCCGCATAACAGTCCGCCATCATGCCACCCCCGCGAGACGGAGGACCCCGAGCGCGATGCCGAGGATCGTCCCAAGTCCGGCGAGCACGACCATGGCCGGGACGTACCGGAAGATCTCTTTTTTCACGCCGGTCCGTGAGGTGAATGTGGTCGAGCCGGTGAAGTTAAGCCCGAGATACGCGACCACGGGCGGGATGGTGAGGAACGGGACGAATGCTGCAATGACCCGCCCGAGCCCGGAGAGCCCGGGAGATCCGGCAAAGACAACCGCGAACGGGATCGCGACAATGGCTCCGAGCACAAATCCTTTCAGGGAAAAGTCACGGGAGGGAAGGACCGGGAGCAGTGCCGGGAAGAGCACGGTCCCGGTGAGCACTGCACAAATTGCAGCAAGCGCAGCAACCGGGCCGGCAAGGAAGTAGAGTACAATCGCAGCGATGATCCCGTACAGGCCGAAGTGCACGAGCTCCATGGGGGTAAGAACGAGCCGGTCCCGGAGATTAAACCGGACCGTCCGCATCTCCGCTGTTGCCGCGTGCGTGGCAAGGTATGCCGGGAGATCCGCTGCCCGGACCGGGCCGTACTCGACCGAGAAGCCGGAGTAGCGGGCAACATCGTGGGCGCAGACGCCCGGGGCGCCGAGCTGGGGCAGGATGATTTTTCGGTGCGCAACAATTTCCGCAAGCCTGGTCACCGCGATGCGCCGGATCAGTTCGCCGGTTCCGAACGTCCCCTTGCCGGCAGCGCACCAGACATTGATGCCTTTGGTGTCGATGACAAGGATCCATGCGTCTCGTCCGGCAAGCGCCGAGCGGAGCGCATCGAAGCTGAGCGTGTAATTCGCGGACGCAAAGACCGGGGAATCCTTATCCGGGTTCCCGAGACGGTACAGGCCCGGGGTAACGATGTGGCCCATCCGGTTGACGCCCCACCGGGCAAGGATGTGGTCCCACCGGTTCTTTGCCGTGATCTCCGATGTCGTTTGCCGGATGACCGGTGCAGGGCCTTTGTTCGTCGGCCCGGAGCATCCGCACGCTTCTGCCGGTGACGGGGCGGCATTCCCGCAGCAGGAACCGGTCGGTTTTATCGTGTGAGATTTTTCTGTCGTTGGCATCACACCGTTAATCCTGTTTTTGGTAGGGGTCTATGGGTGGATCGTTTTCGTATCGATCTCGTTTTCGATCTCCCGGGAAAACGATGCCAGCGGTGCACCGGCGTTCGGTGCGGCGGCAGTGATCGCTGTTATCAGTTCCCGGATATGGAACAATCCGGCAAGTTCCTTATCGCAGGTCTTCCCGAACCGTGGTGCCCGGCAGAAATGACAGATGCGCAGGCCGTAGTGCCGGAGCTGTTCTTCGCTGATGTGTGTGCCGGAGAGTTCCGCGCTTGCTTCAATGGTCGAACCGCACGGGGATCCCCGGATCACCCGGATGCTGTCGATAGTGCCCTCGTTTCGGACATGTACTTCAAACGACGGTTTCCCGAACACTCTGGCAAATTCATTGATCTCCGGGACCCAGGTATTGTCCTCAAGCGAGCACATGGTCACGGGCGCAACGATGTTCTCGTTGATCGCCTTTGCCTGCCGGAGGAACCCGGGCCCGAAGCTGACGCCGAGGATTACCGGTTTCTGCTTTTCGATTACCGCAAGGGCTACGTCAGGATGGCGGACGTATGAGAGGTAAAGATCGCACTCCGGGAGCGCCAGTTCGAGGTCATCGACGACCATGCTTTGCGGGAATGGTGCTACAATCCACTCGGTTGGGAACCGTTCCCTGATAATCTCGAAGGCCCGGTCACCGAATTTCCCGTCCGATACAATGCCGATTTTCATTGATCTTCCCCTGGTATCATTGCCGTTGGTTCTCCGCATCCCTTACCGCATTGGCCAGAATTTCGATCTCAGGGAACTGAACCTCGGCCATCCCGTTTTTTTCGATCCCCAGATCGGTTGCGATGATGTGAACCCGTGGTGCTGCCGGATCCGTCGGCATTTTTTTCATTGCACAGCACTCCGTACACCCGTCAACGACGATTATCCGGTCGGCATCCGAGATCTCGGCTTCGAGCGTTGCGGCAGACTGTTTTGCATCCACTCTGACATAGTGCCCCGGCCGGCGCTGCATCAGGGCAAGTGCAGCCTGGGTCGTTAATTTCCCGGTATTCGAGACACCGGAGCAGGTGACAAGTACGCAGGTCATGTCTGTACAGTCCCCGTTTGTCCTTCATGAGGCCGGTAATACAGCATACAGTGGCAGTGGCCGTCCTTTTTGATCTCGTCCCGGTGGTAGATGCACGAACAGATGATTGCTTTATCTTTCTCCTCATCACCGGACCTGATCCGGCACGGGCAGTACCGGTGCCCGAACCGCTGTTCGTTGCGTGCCAGCCCTTTGATCACCCGGTCGAGAACGTCATTGTCCGGGTTCAGCACCCAGCCGTTTTCTGCTGCGTATTTTTGTGCCCATGCACGGATTTCGTCTTCTGATGTCGTGAGAGATCGCCCCGGTCTTCCTTTAACAGGATCCGCCGCATCCGCAGCCGCACCCGCTGGTTTTGCCCCCGGATTTCTTCTCCGTTGAGTCCGCCGGTTTCGTGCGGCCTTCTCCTTTCCAGCACGCGGAGACGATCGTTTCGATATCGTCATCGGTATAGTTTTTCGAGGGGCCTTTGACAATGCCCAGTTCGGTCATTACCAGATGCTGGCCGGCCGTTAACCCCTGTGCCTCTGCGAATCTTTTTTGCGCACTGCATCGGGCAGCCGTCAAGGACAACAACCTCCTGAACGTTTTTTCGCGTTTTTAATAAGATTTTCCGCACCGGTTGCGAGCAGCGCAACGCAGGCAATGCTCCCGTAACCTTCTTCGGTCAGCTGGAGGGCGGCAAGGTTTGTCAGCTGCCCGGTGTTTGCCTGCCCGGCACAGGGGAAAATAATCCTCGATTTCTCATTCGATCCGCACGAGCATTTCGGGGTCTCTGCCATTACTGCCCCTCCGCAAGCATCGATTTAATCTCGTTAACGTCCGGCACCCGCCCTTCCGCAACAACGTCGCCGTTGATAAAGAGCGCCGGCGTCAGCATCACACCGCGGTTCACGATCTCGTCAAGGTCATCGACTTTGACGACCTCCGCTGCGATCTTTAAGTCTTTGACTGCCTGTTCGGCATTGGCAAAGAGGCGCTTGCACTTTGCACAGCCGGTTCCGAGAACTTCAATTTTTGTCATGGTTTCTTCTCCTGTCCTGACCGGTTCTTCCGGTATTCGTCCATCAGTGCATCGGCAGTACTGGCCCTCCACGCTTTTTGGGATATAGTTGTAGATGCGGACGCGTTTTACGAGCGCCGCCCGGATCTCCGTATCCGTACAACAGTTCTGGGTGTGGACATACGCGATGCATTCGTCCAGCATCGTGATGCCGGTCATGCTGCCGTTGATCTTTATCTGCCGGATCCGCCGGAGTGCATCCGCCGGGCAGCAGGGTTTGTCGTTATCCATATTCCTCACAGCCCCAGATTGCCGAAGACAAACCCGGCAGCCGTTGAGAAAACGATCACCAGGCCCGCGTAGGCAAGCGTCTTTTTCCCGCCGATGAGCCGGTAGAGCACGAGCAGGCTCGGCAGGCTGATACTTGGGCCGGTAAGGAGCAGGGAAAGCGCCGGGCCTTTTGCCATCTCTCCCGAGAGATACCCGAGCGTTGTCCCGATCACCGGCACTTCAAGCAGGGTTGGCATGTAGAGGATCGCGCCTACGCATGCGGCAAGGAAGTTTGCCCCGATCGAGTTGTCCCCGAAGTAGGGCGCAAACACCGATGCCGGCAGGAAGTAGGCAAGGACGCCCAGCGCAAACGTCCCGATAATGAGGATCGGGAAGATCTTTTTTGTGAGATCCCAGATCTCCATGCCCCAGTCCGTGACTTCGTCGCGGGCAAAGTAGTAGATCAAAAGGAAAGCGACTGCCATCGAGAGGAAATAGACGATCAGCAGCCGGTAGAATATGTCGAGCGCTGATGTTGCGACAAGGAGGATCGCAACCAGGAAGACAAAAAATGCCGGGACAACCCAGCCGGGCCGGGTTGCCTCTTTTGACATGAGAGCCCGGCGGGCAGCGGCATGGGTCTTTGTGGATTCTGCATCGTGCTCGGGAAAGAGCGCCATCATGGCAAGACCGATCACGATCGAGATTACGATGGCCGCAACGGCCCGGGCAACCCCGAGATCGAAGCCGAGGACTTTTGCGGTATAGACGATAGCAAGGATGTTGATCGCCGGCCCGGCATACAAAAATGTTATCGCCGGCCCAAGCCCGCTTCCCTTCTTGAGGATGCCGGCAAACATCGGGAGGATCGTGCAGCTGCATACGGCAAGCACGGTACCCGAGACCGATGCGATACCAAAGGAGGTGGTCTTCTTTGCTTCGGGACTGAAATATTTCAGGATCGCGTCCTTTTTAATGAACGCTGCAATCGCCCCGGCAATGAAAAATGCCGGGACAAGGCAGGTGATGACGTGCTGGGAGAGGTACCCAAAGAGGGTGTCCCATCCGCTGAGGAGTGAACCAATAATAGGATCGGTCATGAGACGTTCAACCCGGGGCAGTGCGTAATGCATCCCCCATTTCATTTCAATTTTTATTGAATAACCTGTGGACGTCCCGGATATTAAAGATTACTTTTCTGCCACCTGTTCCGGGACCGGATACGAAAAATGGGGGGGATGATAGGGTTACTGTTAAAATTTTTTTAGAATTATGTGATGATTCCCCCGGCCGCAAGGAACTGGAAAAGCACGCCCGCAAGGATGGCAACCCCAAGGATCGTGATACGAACGCGGCGACGAGACGCTTTTCGAAGACTGAGGCAAGGAGCGTTACTTCGGGGATGCTCGCCCCGCACCGCCAATGATGAGTGCCATCACCGCCCCGATACCCATTCCTTTCTCTAAAAGAACCGCGCTGATCGGGATCGATCGTCTCGGCCCGTATATACATCGGGATTCCGATGACCGCCGCAACCGGAATAGCGAGCGGGTTTGCGGACCGGCAAGGGAAACGATGAAGTCCTCGGGTATGAATCCCTAGATGAACGCCCCGATCCCGGCACCGAGGAGCAGGTAGGGAAGGACCTGCTTAAAGAGCGTGAGGGCAAAGCCGAGGGAACGGGTGAACCGGGCTTTGTGAGCCGTGGATGCCGGGTGTCCCTCTTCGTGGCAGTCGCAGCACGTGGTCTTTTCGAGCGTTACTTCTTTGACATACCTGTGCATACCCGGCACGTTCCAGAAGGATGCCTGCAATAACGGCGATGGAAAACGTAATTACAGAATAGATGAGCGTCGGGACGATGCCAAAGAGTGCGAGCAGCAGAAAGAAGATGACCGGGTTTAAAAGCGGCGATGCAATTAAAAACGAGTATGCGATCCCGAACGGTATCCCGACATCAAGCAGACCGACAAGGATCGGGATGGTGGAGCAGGAACAAAACGGTGTGAGTGCCCCAAATCCGGCACCGAGAACATTTCCTATCCCGTACTTCCGGTTTTTCAGTGCGGCCTTGATCTTTTCTTCCGGTACATACTCGCGGATCAACCCGACAAGGAAACTGATCCCGATAAAGAGGATGATAAGCTCCGCGGCGATAACCAGAAAAAAACTGTCCCGCGGTAAAGAGGTCATTGACTGAGGTCATGTTCTCCGGCACCCCCTGTCCTGGAATTTAAAATAGCGAATACTGAATGAATCCCGGCCATTCCGGCCGGGTATCCCATAATCAATCTTCATAAGACTCTCTCGATTATGCACGTACATGTGCAGCTGGTGTTCGCAAAATCCCGCATGAAACCGGATAGCATCCGGATTATGTCATGAATAGGGACCTGGGGGATCTTCACCCCATCCGACACACCCGGAACAGAGAGCCATGGTAATTTCCTCATTTACCAGAATTTCAGGTTTAATTGAAATTCCAATTACCGGGCAAGATATTTATATCCTGGCATTTCAGATTAGTTTGAAATGTCAAAGAAGTCGAAGTCCTGTTGCAAGGTATCGGAGCCCGGCGAGGTCCAGTCCCCGGAACTGCCGGAACAGATTCAGGCCGATCTTGCCTCCATGGGCGGCCTTGAAGCACTGGCACGCAGCATACCCGCGAAAACAAAACTGGAGACGTACAGCAGAATATTCAAAGGGCTTTCCGATCCGATCCGGCTCTCCATTCTCTATATCATCCGGGACAAGCCGCTCTGCGTCTGTGTCATCAACCGGCTCACAAAGATATCCGGTTCAAAACTTTCCTACCACCTTACCAGTCTCAAAGAGGCCGGGCTTATTGAGAGAAAATCCCAGGGAAACTGGATCATTTATTCGATCACCGAGCGCGGCCGCTGGCTGCTGCAGTGTATGGAACGTGCCTGACCGGAAGGAAGGGCCGGACTTCTTTTTTTGGCAAAATGCAATAATCGCGCTGCGGTATCTCGGTAGTGGGGCGGGGGCGAGCGTTTTTTTCGGACCCGGGCCGGACGCTTTTCATGTGCGGTTATGTGAGGATGGATCGGGCAATTCAAAATAATTTTAAATTATGGATTCGTATTGATGGTTATGACCGAGAAGAAAGGCATTCTTGAGAAAATCTTCGGGAAGCAGGATTCGTGTTGTTGCTGCGGTCCAAAGATCGTGCCGAAAGCCGATGCAAAGAAGAATGCGGACGAAAAGAAAGAACCAGAGGAATGAGTGGTTCATTCCTGTAATTTTTTTATTTTTATCGCAGTTTTGGTTTCAGGGGTTGGGTCGACCTCCGTCAGGATATCCTATTTTCCGATCTATGTTGAACGGATCTGCGACTGTCACCACCAACGGGGTATGTTACCGGTACATCCTGATTTTTTCCCTGCTGCCTTTTTTTCATCCCGGGTGGGATATGTCCGAACCAGAAGGACTCGCGGAAAAAACCCGTGACAAATTATATATGGCACCTGCGATATAATAACTCCCCATGTCAATTCAAAAAAAATTGAAATCCCTCAGGGAGTCTGGGATTTCCACGGACACATCTGCCCGTTCATGCCGATCGGGTACCGGATGGGACTGGTTGCCATGCGGGAACTGGGCGTTTCGCATATCGGGGACCATGGGGCATTCGGACTTTCGGAGATGGGCGTCGGCCACCCGCAGACCTGCATGATTGACGGGTTCATGGCAGTCACCGGCTGCACGTACGGGCAAGCTTATGATGGAGCGGCTCAACTACGGAAAGGTTGCCTGCCTTCTCGTGGTGCCGGGGAAGGGAGCCGTCCGCGTGTACCTGAAATCGGAGTTCCAGGACGCACTCGGCAAACAGGAATTTTTCGTGTACCGGAAGAAAGGAATCGAGCCTTCGCAGATTCCGGCAGACGTGGTGAATACGGTTGTGGACATGGTCCTGACTGCACCGGAATCCGAGATGTTTTCGGTCACAAAACTGCCGGACTTTACGTTTTCCCGGCCGAAAGGTTCGTTTGCGAAGATCCGGTGCAGCAAATGCGGCGAGTACGTCTTCGAGCGCTACGTGCGGATGGTGGACGGCAAGCCCGAATGTATCCCGTGTTCGGGCTATGACCAGACCTGGGTAAATGTCCTGAAGGGTACACAGTAACCCGGTGAACGATGGACAGCACCCTCCTCGTTGCGATCGCAGCGGTCTTTGTCGTCTCCATCATTTTTTCGATGTTCGGGCAGGGTGGCGGCTCGGTCTACACTCCGATCCTCTTCCTGCTCGGGTACGCGACCCTGACCGCGATCTCGACCTCGCTCGTGCTCAATCTCATCACGGCGCTGTCCGCATCGATCGTCTACTACCGGTCAAACCTGGTGGATATCCGGTTTGCGCTCTGGTTCGTGCCGGGCATCTGTATCGGGGCATTTCTCGGCGGGATGGCCGCTGCGTATATCGATCCCGTGCTCCTGATGTGGCTGTTTGTCATATTCCTGATCGGTGCCGGGGGCCGGATGATCTATACCTACTGGGAGAAGTCCGCGCCCGAGGGTGCCTGCCCGGTGCACTATTCAACGGGAATGTACGCTCTTATCGTGGCGTTTAGTTTTTTTGTCGGCATCGTCTCCGGCCTTCTTGGGATCGGGGGCGGGATCATTATCGTGCCATTCCTGATATTTCTGTGCCGCTACCCCACGAAAAATTCTGCCGGTGTTGTGAGTTTTGTCGTTATCTTCTCGTCCCTTTTTGGCGTGTTCGGGCACCTGACCAGTGGCGGTTTTGATATCCCCCTGATTCTCGGTTGTGCGGTTGCGGTTGTTATCGGTGCAACGATCGGCGCCCGGAGCATGGTAAGGATCCAGAGCGGGTACATCAAGGCGGGTTTCGGGGTGATCCTGTTGCTGTTTGCGGTCCAGCTCGTCCTGAAACTGGTGCAGTCTGGCTGAGGGGAGATCCTTACCGTTTTACTGTCCTGCGGTACTCGGCAAGCAGGGCATCAGCATATTCTCCCCCAAGGGCCGGGGGAACGTAATTCTCTTTTTCCACCCTCCGCATGAGTTCTGCCGCGATCTCTGCATCGCCGGTAAGTCCCTTCGCGTCTACCGCTGCAAAGGCTGCCTGAAGTCCGGCGATCCCGACCGGTTTTCCCTCGACCGTGATCTTCCGGATGTTATAGAGGGCGTC
>Ga0268356_10415_pt1 | contig 18121 bp, 27 predicted proteins | sample BioMet10_FD_194415 | JGI IMG/M metagenome (GOLD analysis project Ga0268356, IMG submission 194415) | Sewage microbial communities from Oakland, California, United States - Biofuel 10 (PacBio Assembly) | ecosystem: Engineered > Wastewater > Sewage > Unclassified | place: USA: California | collected...
CGTACGACTTCCGGTTCTCGCAAAGGATCTTATCTCCAACCACCTCACCTTCCAGATCTTCCACCACGTGACGATCTTCCCGAAGGACAAGCTCCCGAAGGGGATGGTTGTCTTTGGCATGGGTCTCCTGAATGGCGCAAAGATGTCCTCTTCGAAGGGGAATGTCTTCCTGCTCGAAGATGCGGTAAACGAGTTCGGTGCCGATACGGTCAGGATGTTCTTGACCGGCAGTGCCGAGCCTTGGCAGGACTTTGACTGGAGAAACGAGCTCGTTCTCTCCACGAAAAAGCAGATCGAGCGGTTCTATGCGACATCATGGAGCTCAAAGAGGTCAAAGGCGAACCGCAGGATATCGACCGCTGGCTCACCAGCCGGCTCCAGGAGCATGTCGCAAAGATGACGGCGGCACTGGACAACTTCCAGACCCGGCAGGCGCTCCAGGAAGCATCGTTCGGGATTCGAGACCGACCTGAAGTGGTACCGCCGCAGGCTGCCCGAAAGCTGTGCCGGCAGCAGCGAGCTTGCCACCCTCTGTTCGGTCTGGACCCGGGCTCCTTTCGCCGTTCATCCCGTTCACCACCGAGCACCTGTGGAGGGAACTGGGCAACAAGGACCTCGTTTCCTTTGCCGAGTGGCCGGTTGCGGACAGGAAACTGATCAACACGAAGATCGAGCTCTCCGAAGAGCTCCTTGCCCGGACGGTCGAGGATGTCGAGTCGATCAAGAAGCTGATCCAGATCACCCCGAAGTCGATCACTATTGTGCTCGCTCCCTCGTGGAAGTACGAGGTATTCCGGACGATTGCAAAGGCGAGCGACCGGAACACGGTGATAAAAGAGATCATGAAGGACGATGCGATGAAGAAGCGGGGGAAAGAGGCCACCGATGCGGCAAAGCAGTGCACAACGCTCATCCACCGCCTGCCCCCGCAGATCGTGGAACGCTCGCAGAGGAGCCCTTAAACGAGCGTGCGGTCTTTGAATCAGCAAAGGCTTTCCTCGAACGCGAGTTCGGCGTCCCGGTCCACATTGCCGAAGCAGAATCGAGCGGCCATGCAAAGGGCGCAACCGCCCTGCCGTTCAAGCCGGCGATCGTGATCGAGTAAATTTTTCTTTTTTTTTTCCAGTCTTTAACAATCCCGATCTGTTCTCCTGCCTGCATCTCTCCAGATTTCCTTTTGCATGGCGGGTCTGGTTTGCATATTCCTATTTAATCGTACATCCATTTTTTCCCGTCAGACCGGGGCTGTTGCCTTTCAGATAACCCGGCTGCACGGGATAGTACTGCCGGCAGCAGCCGTGCAGGATTATACTAGTGCCCGTTTCCTTTCGGGAGACACTTACCATGAAAGAGAAATACTGGTATCTTGTTGCGATTGTAGTTCTGCTGCTCGCTGTTATGTGTGCAGGATGCTCCTCGTCAAAAACCGGGGATGCAGGAAAAACCACGCCGGCTGATGCCGGCACCTCGTCTTCAGCGGCGGTGACCACGGCTGCTGCCCCGGCAAATGCTTGTCCGGCAGTCACCGCTGCAACATCATGGACCGGCAAATGGGCAAGCTGGTCCAACAATGACGAGTGTTTTGACGGGAGACAATACTTCTACCCGCCAACAGAAGATAACCCCGACCCTGGGCCGGGCAGTATGCAGGGCAGGAAGAATTTCCGGTTACCTTTACCCAGACCGGGTGCGACGTAACCGGGTCGATCACCGTGGGACAGAGCGGCACTGAAGTAGCCCCCTACGGATGCCCGATTTCCCTGACAGGAAAAGTCGACAGTACGGGGGCCGTATCGGGAACCTGGAAGGCCTATTGCGACATTGCATTCTACGGTACGGAAAAATCCTGGATTCCGGGACCTTCAACCTCAACATGGAACCCGGCGGCTCTACGTTCATCGGCACCTTCGGGACAAGCGACACCGAGGTAACGACATATAAAACCACATCGTGCCCTTCCGCGAACAGCAACTGGGCGGGAAAGAGGGCGTAAACAGGGGAGGCAGGTGAGACTATCGTGAAATCCTTGTATATGCGAATCGGTCTTGTAATCCTTGTTGTCTTGTGTGCAGTCTGTTCGGGCTGTACCTCCCAATCGCCAACCGCCGAGACGGGAACTTCCGTGCAGGGAACACAATCTGCAACAACGGTTGCAGCAACCGGAACAGTGGCTGCTGCTTCCCCGTCCCTGAAGGTGGGTTCCGTCACGAGCTCGACTTCGGTTTTCGGGACAAACTACCAGTGGATGGAATACCAGATGACGACCAGTGCAGAGGGGACGGAGATGATTACCACGACAAAAACCGAGCGTTCCATGGGAGACTATAAGGGAACGCCGGCCGTCCATCTCAAAGTGACCATGACTTCATCCGGCGGGGTAAACAGCATCTACGATGTCTACTACGATACCGCAATGAAAAATGTCCTCGGCGGCACGATGACCGTTGCCGTAAACGGTCAGACCATCACGCAGGATGTGCCTGCATCGCAGCTCCAGAACCAGCAGGGTGCAGATTTCAATGGAGAGTTCGCCCTTACCTATGACGGGACAGAGGCGGTTACCGTACCCGCCGGGACCTATCCGGTTGCGAACAAGTATACTGCAACGGTAAACAATGCCGGTGTTACGTACTGGTCGGTGCCCGGGATCCCGGTACCAGTTAAATGGACCTCCGGTTCATCCGAGGGTTCGAGCACTGCCGAACTGGTGGGCTGGGGATAACAGCAATCTTTTTTCGATACAACCTTTTTGGATTACCATATTCCGATTCACCAAAACACAGTCTTTTCTAAGAACAGACAACAGGGCTACGGGAATGCTGCACAGCCCGCTTCTGCCCTTCAGGATTGTTCGGGATTTGTGCAAAAACGTTCAGGATACATGGAGAGGCTGCTCACCGGACACAGCGGATTCCGGGACAGGAGATCCTGTTTTTGTCATGCCTCGTCGGCTCTGCAGTCCAAGGGCGGCCTGCCGGAGATATGCCTCGATGAGATCGAGCCGGGCTATGGTGTCGCCTTTGCGGAGAAAGATGATAACAACCCCCAGCGGAACCTCCCGCACAATAAGCCCCATGAGGTAGATATTCCCGGTATTGAGGGACATCTCTATCCTGTCGGCCACGGTCTTTGAGAGCATCCGCGCAAAGATATAATGGAAGCTGCCGGGAATTTTCGTGAGATGCCGGCTCATCAGCGCGTGCGTTGCGACAGTCAGGACAAAGTTTTCGGGCGGCTCGACAATGCACCCAACAGGATCCCGCCCGGCAATATGGGAAAAGATCTCGCGATCCTTATCCCCAAGAAAGCACCGGACGGTGACGGCCAGGGTCGGGACGTGAAACGAGTTAACAAGAACAACGGCATCCGGGAGAATCTCACGAACACCCCGTCCGATGACCTCGTAGATATCGGCGTCCTCGGGAAGTTCGGCAAATTCATACGCCTTGACCGAAAGAAAACTGATGTCAGCGATATACCGGTCGATTCCTGCAAGCTCTCTCTGTATATCGGTCGTATCTTTTCCAATACCCAGGTATTCACCGGGCTGCCCATCAGGTTCAAACAACGCGACATAGGTCCACCGGTTCCAGCGCACATCGCCGGACGGCCCGATGACACGGAATTCCAGGGACTTGGCCGGGCATGCAGGTGTCAGGTTACGCCAGCTCATCCTTACCGGAGCCTGATCGTCTTTGTGGACACAGGATAGTACCGAGTTCCCCGGTATGCACCCGGGATCTTTCCGCACGTACTGGCAATATGCCGGATTTGCACTGATCACCGTTCCATCAGGTTTGAACCGGACAATAAATTCGCCGGAATCTTCGACAATACCGTGGAAGGGGATCCTGACCGGATCCTCATGAAGACTGCGTTCTGGGGAGGGAAGATCCTTAAGGATAACAAGATAACCGCCGCTCCTGTTGTCAAGGACAACAGGGATCTCGATTACCTGCAGGTGGCAAAGGGAGGCTTTTCCCGGGACAACAACTGCTATTTTATCCTCTCCTGCCATGCTGCTGCTGTCGGGGGCCCGGGGGTGGGGAAGTGCAGAAAGGACAGGGTTCCCGACATCCCAGGGTTTTTTTGCCGATAAGTGTTTCATTTTGGACGTTGAGGAGCGAAATCATCCTGCTGTTGATCCGGAGAATCTGGAGTTCGTCATCAAGGATCATCATGCATTCCGGAAGCTCTTCAAAGATCGAAGAGAACGGTACCCGGGGAAGCAGTCGGTATACCTTGGCAGTCCCGGCACACTTCATCCGTACCTGGCCGGATATATGCAGCAGATCGAGATACTTGGCGACAAGGTTCCGGTTCATCTTTAATTTGGATGCAAGAGCAGAGATTGTTCGCCCTTCGGGATGCCACATCAGCTCCTTTTTGATGAGATCGACCCTCTCCTGATCCAGAACGCCGGGCTCCATAATCTGCGTAGGATTTTTTTTTAAAAGGGTTAAGGATTGTGAAATTGTCATCCGACGATAAAAAGAACAGGATTTGAAATATTCACGCCGAAATGGGGATACTGGAAAAACACAGCGTCTTTTGCAGGGAGCCGGGGGCTGATCATTCACCGGCAGGTCCGCGTAAACCGCCATTTCGAGCGGCTTCACACGTACCGTCCGGTCGGGTTAGAGAGATCGATCCTGATATCTTCTTTTGGCTCATTCCACAGTCTCCACCCGGTACCCGTGCGCCGCAAGGATCGCACGGACCCGCTCCACCCATGCCGGATCGCCTGCAGGGGCTGCCGGGCAGGGCAGGGGTTTTACTTTCTCGTTCCAGACCCGGGCGAGGACCGGGTCGGAGGTCTGGATATCCACCCTTCCGACCATTCGTCCCACCGGCGCGCCTTTGGCATTGGAAATTACCATGTGGTAACAGCGGAACTCCCGGCAGATCCGCGGCCGGGTTGCGTGGACGGCGCAGACATGAACCGGCCCTTTCGGATCCTTGCGCAGGAAGATGCAACCCTCATGCGATTCGGGCAGGCCGCCGGAAAAATCCTCATCGATCTCTTCAGCAAATTCCGGCGCAACATGCACCGGGAATACTTCTCCCGACAGGGTATTTTTGCAATAATAATCACTCTCCGAGAGCTGCCGCTCGATACCGATATACCTGCCAAGACTCCTGCAGCATTTCCCGCAATGATCGCAGACAAATTCTGCCATAGGTCAGGACCAAAAAAAGACCGGTTAAAAAAGACCTGAGGGGTTATGCCCCTTCCACACTCTTTGCCCTTTTCACCCGTTCCTTGGTGGAGAATCCCGTCACCGCATCGAGGAACTTCCGGAAGCGCTTGTTTGTATCGATGATGACCTCGTCACTTACCGAGGTATCGGATTCTGTATCAATAAGGACGGTCTTTCCGCCGGCGCCGCATACCGCTTCCAGCCGCTTAATCGCACCGTAGCTGATCCGGTAGGACTTCCCGGTCTTCTCGGGTTCGACACCGAAACAGTTCTTCAGTTCCGCGACCAGCCGTTCCTCAAGGTCCTTGGTCAGTCCGCGCTTGATGGGGGTACTCCTGCATACTCTTTTTTTAGGTTGTGCGTGTATGTTAACTTAATGACGGCAGATGCTTCCAATGATCTCAAAATTTTTTCTAAACCCCTTTCAAGCGAGGGCACGGCAGTGCTCATGGGGTTTCCCGGGAGCGGACTTGTCGGCACCATCGCCCTCCAGTATATGGTCGACCAGCTGGAGTTCGACCTTGTCGGCACCATGACCTCGCGGTATTTCCCGCCGCTTGCCATGATGAATAAGGGCGTGATCAACGACCCGGTCCGGATGTATGTGAAAAACGATATCGCCGCGATCGTGGCCGATATCCCCATCCACCCGATGATCTGTTACGAAATCTCCAACGGCATCCTCGACTGGCTTGAACCCTTCAAGCCAAAAGAGGTCTTAACCATTGCCGGGATCGTCACCAACGAGCCAGAGAAACGGGTTTTTGGTGTCGCAACAACGCCTGAGGCATTAAAACGGATCGAGGAGCACACGCTCGTCCTTCCCATCGGGAGTATCTCGGGAATTGCATCGAGCATCCTTACCGGCTGCAAGATCCGGGGTATCCCGGCCTACGGCCTCCTTGGGGAGACGGTCAACGCACCCGACCCGCGTTCCTCAGCGGCAACCATCGAGGTGCTCAACAAGATGTATAACCTCGGCCTCGATGTCAAGCCCCTCTTGGAACAAGCTGAAGAGATCGAACAGAGCATGCACAAGCTCTCGGAAGAGGTCCAGCAGTCTGCGGATACGACACCGAAAAAAGACCTGCCGATGTACGGGTGACCTGACCATGAGATGCGCTGCATTAACCAGTATTTCGCCGGAAGTGATCCGGGACCTGCGGTCCGGACGGCCGAGGACTATCGAACTCCAGAGCACGCATAACATCGTGACCCTTGCCGATGTGGAACCGGGCCCGGATGTCCATATCTTCATGACTTCGATCGACACCGAAGATTTGAGTCCCGGGGACTCCGGCATCTGCGTCTTTTTGATCTCTTCGGTAATCTCGATGAAACGGATCGTTGAGTATTCTCAAGGGTCTTATTATGAGGAACGGGAACGGATGTCCGCACGGATCCAGGTAAAATACTGCGCTTCCTCCGTGGTAAAAGAGGTCTTCCATGAGGGGATCTGTTCCCCGACTCAGGTGGAAGTACTCAAATCGTCCTGCTACCACGCGGGATAATCAGTATCCTTTTTTCTCATTCTTCTTTTGAGAAAGCGTTGTTTCCCGGATGAGGGCAGTTTCAAGTAAAAAAATATTTTTAAAGTTTCAGACAGTCCTGCGGAGCACGAGTGCGGCAAGGCCGACTGCACCAATAATCACAAGCCCTTCAACCGGAGATGCTTTTGTCGTTGTCGTTTTAGGCCACGATGTCGGAACCTTGACCGTGGTGACCTTTAACGAGGTTTTTACTGTTGTTGGCGTTGAGGTCGGTACGGTTGTTGCCGTTGCCGTCACCGCAGAAGAGAGATCGGCGACAATGGTCGTATTGCCGCCATATGTCACCTTGACTGATTTTGACCACGTGGAATATCCGTCAAGCGTTAGTTTAACAGTATGGGTACCTACAGCCAGTCCCGGGAGGATACAGGGCGATGTTCCCTTGTAGGTGGAATCCACATAGACACTAGCACCTGACGGGGATGAGGTGAGATCGATGGTTCCTACCTTATCGGTCGTAACCACAAAGGACAGTCCCGCACTTTTCGGCGCCGGTGAGTCTTTAACGCAGATCTGATAGGTATCCGGGGTTTCGCTCGTCAGATCAACGTACCGGTAACAGAAGTCGCTGTTATAGTGCCAAGGCTCGCGGTGAGGATTGCTGTAATCAGAATTGAAAGGTACAGGCTGGAGACAGACGACAGGCCGGTGCCCCGCGACCGTAACTCCAACACTCGATGTATTCGCCTGTGCTGTGGCAGGAGATACCGATGATAGAGTCATACTGCTCTGAACAGTAAAGCTGGAATATCGTGTATAACTCCCGTCCTGATTGGTCACGACAACGTCCCATGTTCCGGCAGCTGCACCGTACAGGGGAAAATTACAGGTGAGTGTGTCGAGGTGGTACTGCTTCCCGGGGATGGGATTGTCGCAGTGATGTTGCTCTGCCCGGATTTCATGAGTACTACTGATCCGAGGCTGGAGGTCAGGTTGAAGTTTGATCCGGTAATCACGACATTAGTGAGCGTACCGCTGTTATAGCCCGAGGAAGGACTAATACTGGTAATTGAGGGGTCTGCAGCAAACAGGTGTGGCAAGAGCAAGGAGCAGGAGGACCCCTGCCAGACATGCCAAAAGATACCAATGGTTCATAATATTTCCCTCATCGTATTTCATAATAAATCATCTGATATAATCCTGTGAAATAATAGGATCATACCCGGGCGGATTACCTGAACCGTACCAGGCATAATAATCCCACCACAGGATCCTCCTAAAATGGGAGTTACCGGGAGGGTCTTTATCCACCACTGTTCCAGAGCGCAATGATGAAAACCACGAATACTCGTATAGGGCCTCAAGGACACAGATTAATTAGCCCGGAACACGAACATAATGGCGTATTTTCCCAGGGGCTTGTGGCTTAGCCTGGACATAGCGCCGGGCTTCTAACCCGGATGTCGGGGGTTCGAATCCCCCCAAGCCCGTTTCTCTTTTAGCGGGAATTATTACCCTGAGGGGTTTCTTTGAAAATTACCCTGTTTGAAATGATATAAAAGAAAAAAGGATGTCAAAGGATTTACTGGTTTTCAGCCGGCTGAACTGCGGGCTCTTCTTCGCCGGTCTTCTGGAGGAATCTGGACATCGGCGATATTGTGCTGCCTCTGGGCCAGCTTCTTTGCCTTGAAGATGTTCTTGCCGTTTTACCGATTGCAATGCCCCGGTCCTCAGTCCTCACATCGACCTGTGGCGGAACGTGCATCGTCTTCACCAGAAAAGACGATACTCGTAACCTTTGCCGGTAAAAAACAGTTCTTTAAGAAACTGCTCGGGGTTGCTGTTGTATTCCACAACCTCGATCTTCTTTCCCATGACCTCAGAAGCCTTCTTGATAGAGGCTCCCTTCTTCCCGATCGCAAGCCCCATGTCCCCGGGGTTGACGACAAAGATCAGCCGTTCGTTCCTGTCATCGACAACACAGTCGCGGCTTCCCGCGCCGGTCAGCGATTCGAACTGGGAGATCAGGCGCATGCAGTCTTCAGTCAGTTTGACTTCGACCATATCATGCCGTCCTCTTGAGGGAAAGGATATCTGATTCGCCGGGGCTTGCAATGGCAAGCGCGCTCACCATGAACGGCTTACCGCAGGCTTTGCCGAGGGCAACGCTCGACCCGTCGAACGTGTGGATGAAAATGTTTTCATACCCCGCAAGCTGGGATTTAAAGTTCTCCGGGCAGTTTGCCGCGATGACGATCATCTGGGCCTTGCCCTCTTTTACGCATTTTTCCGTGTTGTTCTGGCCGAGGATGACATTCCCGGTCTTGATTGCTCTTCTTAAGGAAGCATTAAAATCCATCTGCAATTCTCCTAAAATGGTATATGATTTTTTTTCAATCCACTTAATTCTCTCGTTGTCTGACGGCCACGAGCTTTACATCCCCGGTACCGAGCTGGATCGGCTGGCCGACGATGACGTTCTCGGTCACACCGCTTAACTCATCGGTCTCGTTTGCGACCGCGGCATCGAGCAGGTGGTTGACGGTCACTTCGAATGCTGCACGGGAGAGAACGCTCTCCTTCTCGCCGGCAATCCCATGACGCCCGATCTGCTTGACCTCGCCTTCCATGCACATCATGTCCGCAACGAGCATGAGATGACGGACATCGACGAGGATACCCTGTTCGTTCAAGGTCGACTGTGCCTCGTGGATGATCGCATTCCTGGCTGCCTCGACCCCGAGGACCTGGGAGATCTCGCTGATGTTGTTCGTGCGGGTACGGGTCGTATCCACACCGGCAACGTCAAATACATCCTTTAGGTTGGAGCCTTCAGTATAAAGTATATACTCTCCGCCCTCTTTTCTCACGACGACCCGTGCGATATCGTCAATGCCCTGCACGATCACATTGCGCACATGTTCGGCAAGCTGGAAGAGGTTCTGGTAACTCTCCCGGTCCTTGGGGGTAAAGATGATAACCGCCTTTGCCTCGTCGACATCGCTCTCGAAGTCGCGGTAATGCCGGCGGTCGCGGATCTTCTTTGGCGCGACAGTCCATGATCTCCGCAGGGGCGATCTTACGTTTCTCGCACACCTTTGTGTTGAGGTGAACGACGACCTGCATGTTTTCCATATCGGTCGTGATATCACCGAACTCATGGAGCGGGGCGGCTTCAATCTGCCAGCTGACTTCCCGTGCCTTGTCCCGGTCAATCCCGTACTCGGGTTCGAGGTATACGGTCATCGTCGGGGTGCTGGGCTCTTTTCGGGCATCCATAATTTCGATGAGACGGGGCAGACCCAGCGTTACGTTGATTTCTGCGACACCAGCGTAGTGGAAGGTACGCATGGTCATCTGTGTACCGGGTTCCCCAATCGATTGTGCAGCGATGACACCGACTGCCTCGCAGGCCTCGATACGGGTCGAGAGGTATTCCTTGTTGACCCGTTCAAGGATCTCCTTGAACTGGGCATCGGTGATCTCTTTCCCGTCAAGGAACGTGCGCAGTTGTTCCTTTGTTTTCTGCAGGAGTGCCGCGGCCTCGATCTTCTTTTCGTACTTTTCCGCGATCATGTTATACCTCCTCTTTTAAGACTGCCTCGACGATACCCTTGACATCCGACCGGGTCACCGAATGCGCTCTTTGTCGGGTCGGTGCTGTCCTCGCCGTACTGGAACTGGATAATCCTGCCGCCGGTTGTCCTGACTGTGCCGTCGTACGCAACCTTGAGGTCCTGCAAAGCGTTAATCATACGCCGCTGGAGGTACCCGCTCTGGGATGTACGGACTGCAGTATCCACGAGACCTTCACGGCCACCGATAGCGTGGAAGAAGAACTCGGTCGGGTTCAAGCCGCCCTTGTAACTGTGCGCAATAAACCCGTGCGCATCGGCACCGCGATCGCCCTTCTTGAAATGCGGGAGCGTACGGTCGTCATAACCACGGACGATACGCTCACCACGGACGGACTGCTGGCCGATACAACCTGCCATCTGGGTCAGGTTCAGCATCGACCCGCGGGCCCCGGAGACCGCCATCACGACGGCGCTGTTCCCGAGACCTAAGTGTCGGCCTGCAATCTGACCGGTCTGGTCACGGGCTTTCCCGAGTACCTGCATGATCTGCATTTCGAGGGTCTCTTCAACGGTACGTCCTGGCATGGGCTCGAGCTGGCCGTCCTCGTAGATCTTAATCCTGCGGTTCACATCGAGCGCGGCGTTCTTTAAGACATCGTCGATCTGGCCGTACTCGGTCTTGGTGAGGTCTTCATCGTCGATACCGAACGAGAAGCCGTCGATCATGATACCGCGGATGGAGAGCTTTGTGACCTGATCGATGAACTCGGCCGCACGCTTCATGCCGTACTGGCGGATGATCCGGTTGACGATCTGGCCGTCGAATGCACCGATTGCTTTCTTATCGATAGTACCCGATTCGAGTTTCCCGTCGATGATCCGTACATATGCATCACGCTCGCAGAGCTCCTTTTTGCAGGTATCGCAGTTCTGGCAGGAACTGGCCTTAAAGACCATGTTAAGGGCAGTCGGGAGGATCTGGGAGAAGACCTGCTTGTTGCTCCAGTACTCGACACCGTTTTCTGTCTTGCCGGCAGGAGGCATGTGCTCGATTTTTACCGGTTTTAACAGGTACAGGGTCTCTTCCTTGTTGAACCACCGCACAAGGTGGGTCAGCATGAAGATACCGGAGATGTGGTCGTGGATGCCGCCGATGATCGGGCCGCCGAACCTCGGGGAGAGAATGTTCTCCTGCACGGAGCAGAGCATCGAGGCCTCCGCACGGGCCTCTTCGGTCTGCGGGACGTGCATGTTCATTTCATCCCCATCGAAGTCGGCGTTATATGGCGGGCAGACTGCCGGGTTAAGGACGGAAGGTCCGGCCTTCCATGACCTTGACCCGGTGAGACATGATGCTCATCCGGTGCAGCGAGGGCTGCCGGTTGAAGAGCACGACATCGCCGTCGCGGAGCTGGCGTTCGACAGTATAGCCAGGCTCGATCATGTCGGCAACGGTCTCAAGGTTGTCGGCACCGAGGCGCAGGCGGCGGTTGTCCGGCCGGATCACGTAGTTTGCCCCACAGGGCGCACCGACGTTCGGGACGGACCGGGCCGGTTCTGACAATCTGCCGGAGTTCCTCGATAGTTATAGGGAGTTACCCGGACCGGCACGGTCATCTCGTTTGCAACCGCGCGAGGGAACGCCGACCTCGGATACCGAGAGGTTGGGGTCGGGGAGAGATTAACGGTACGGGACGAGAAGTTCACACGTTTACCGGACAGCGACCCACGGAACCGCCCGTCTTTACCTTGAGGACGCTGGGAGAGCGTCTTTAACGGCCTGCCGCTGCGGTGGCGGGCCGGCGGGCAGCCGGCAACTTCGTTGTCCAGGTACGTTGTCACGTGGTACTGTAACAGTTCCCAGAGATCTTCGATGATCAGCTGGGGTGCTCCTGCATCCTGGTTCTCCTTGAACCGCTGGTTGATACGGATAATATCCACGAGCTTGTGGGTGAGGTCGTCTTCCGACCGCTGGCCGTTTTCAAGGATGATGGACGGCCGCATCGTGACCGGCGGGACCGGGCAGTACGGTGAGGATGGTCCATTCGGGGCGGGCAACCTTCGGGTTGATCCCGAGCGGGATGAGATCCTCGTCCGGGATCTTCTCAAGTCGCGCGCGGATGTCGGCCGGGGTGAGCTTGTGCTCGACCTTTTTGCCCCTCCTCGACCATCACTTCAGAGAATGTGGTAGGTTTCTCGAAGTTGATCTTGAGCTGCTGTTCGCCGCAGTACGGGCAGACGCGCTCCTTTTTCACATCCTTTTCCGAGATCTGGTCACCGGTTGAGTCTTCATCGGTACCAACGACTTTCTCGATCTCGTCCGGGGAGAGGAGCACCCGGCCGCAGGAGCGGCAGGTGACACGGAGAAGTTTTCGGATAAGCCGGGTATACCCGACATGGATCACCGGCTTTGCAAGCTCGATAGTGCCCGAAATGTCCCGGGCAGTCGCTTGCCTTCTGATCGCAGGTCTTGCACCGCAGCCCCGGGTCGATGACACCGAGGTTTAAGTCCATGAGACCCTGCGGGTACGGGAAGCCGTCATCATCGTAGGTATCCGCCCAGATGATCTTCCTGACACTCATCTCCCGGATCTCCTTGGGGGAGAGCAGGCCGAACTCGATTTTTCCAATTCTCTTTGGGCTTGGCATGACTGTCTGGCACCTCCTTATACAACGTCCTCTAATCTCAGGCGGGGTGCAATTCCCATGCTCTTCATCTCATCAAGGAGGAGCTTGAATGCGTAGCTCATCTCGACCGGGTAGATATCGGTCTCGTTGCCGCAGGCAAGACACCGGGTCATGTTGCGCTTGCGGTCGAGCATTGCAACCATCCCGCACCGGGCACAGACAGTACTCCTGGACTTTATCCGATTCATCGAGCAGCCGCTCCTTTAATGCCATGGCGGCGCCGTGGCCGATCATGACATCACGCTCCATCTCACCGAACCGGAGACCTCCTTCACGGGCACGGCCTTCGGTCGGCTGACGGGTAAGCACCTGAACCGGTCCGCGGGACCGGGCGTGCATCTTGGAACTGACCATGTGGTACAGTTTCTGGTAGTAAATCACACCGATGTAGATATCAGCCTTGAACGCCTTGCCGGTATACCCGTCGTACATCACTTCACGGCCGGTATGGGAGTAGCCGAGCTTCTTGAGCGATGCGCGAAGATCCGCCTCGCTCTCACCGCCAAAGGCAGTCGCGTTGATCCGACGGCCTTCGAGTGACCCGACCTTGCCACCGATCATCTCAAGCATGTGCCCGATAGTCATACGACTCGGAATGGCGTGGGGGTTGATCACAAGGTCAGGGTGAAAGGCCTGCCTCGGTAAAGGGCATATCTTCCTGGGGGACGATCAGGCCGACAACCCCTTTCTGACCGTGACGGGATGCGAACTTGTCGCCGATCTCCGGGACACGGAGGTCACGGGTACGCACTTTCACGAGGCGCGAACTGTTCTCGCCTTCGGTGATGATGACTGTGTCGACGATACCGTGCTCGTTGCTCCGCATGGTGACCGAGGTGTCGCGGCGCTTCTCTTCCGCAATGAGCTCGCCGGTTGGTTCTTCAAGGAACCGGGGCGGAGAGGTCTTCCCGATAAGTACGTCCTTTTCTGCGACAATCGTCTCGGGGTTGATCACACCGTCCTCATCGAGGTTCTTGTACGACTCCGCACCGTGGGCACCGCTGACTTCCTCGTCCGGGACTTCGATCCGGTCGATCTGGCCGCCGGGGTACCGGCGTTCCTTCGCCCTCATAGGTCCTGAAGAAGTGCGAACGTCCGAGGCCGCGGTCGATCGAGGCTTTGTTGAAGATGAGCGCATCTTCAATGTTGTAGCCTTCGTACGAGAGAATGGCGACAACAAAGTTCTGGCCTGCAGGCCGGTCGTCCGATCCGATCAGTTCGGATGTCTGGGTGTGGGTGAGCGGTTTCTGCACGTAATGGAGCAGGTGGCCACGGGTATCGGGCCGCAGTTTCATGTTTGCCGCGCCAAACCCGAGCGCCTGCTTGACCATCCCGGCGCCCATCGTGACACGCGGACTTGCATTGTGCTCCGGGAACGGGACATGCGCTGCACCGATACCGAGGATAAGCGAGGGATCGATCTCAAGATGGGTGTGCTCGGGCGTGATATCCTCGGGATTCATCGCGATGTAGAGGTCTTCTTCTTCCTCTGCATCCACGAACTCGATCATCCCATGCTTCACGAAATAAGAGAAGTCGAATCTCCTTTTTCGCGAGCTTTTTGATCTCGTCCTCGCTGATAAGGGGCTTTCCGTCCTTTAAGACTATTAAGGGGCGGCGGGCGCGGCCCCGGTCTGTCAGGAGAACTACATCGCCGTTGAACTCCTTGTAGGAGATATTGACCTCCGTGGAGATCGCACCCTGCCGGCGCATTGCGCGGATATTTTCCACAAGAGACTTCGGGTCGTCGATAAGGCCAACAAGTGCCCCGTCAACGAAAACGCGTGACTTCTTCATCTGACCTCACCCCGGATCTGTTCTACGTTTAAGGTATGGAGGATGCGCATGATCTCCTCTTCGTCATCGACACCCTTGCTGATCTCGACCATCTGTGCGAAATTCTTCACCAGACCGCAGTTCGGTCCTTCTGGGGTCTCGCTCGGGCAGATCCGGCCCCACTGGGTCGGGTGCAGGTCACGGGCCTCGAAGTGGGGCTGTGAGCGCGAGAGCGGCGAGATCACACGGCGCAGGTGTGAGAGAACGGCCATGTGGTCGACACGGTCGAGGAGCTGGGAAACCCCGGTCCTGCCGCCCACCCAGTTACCGGTAGCAAGCGGGTGGAGAAGGCGCTCGGTGAGTACATCGGCGCGGACGGCCGTCGCAATCGAAAGGTCGCGGTGTCGCATGCTTGCACGTTCGAGCTGGTACTTGATATCACGGGTCAGCCGGTTTAAGGAGATCCGGAAGAGATCCTCCATAAGGTCACCGGCGAGTTTGAGACGCTTGTTTGAGTAGTGATCTTTATCATCGATCCGGCGCTTGTTTAAGACAAGATCGAAACAGGCCTCTGCCATGCGGCCGAGGAAATGCGCCTTTGCCATCCTGACCGAGGCGACGGCTTCCTCGTAACCTTCGTCGCCTTCCTTAAGGGTCGTCGGCAACGCGTAGTTGAGGTGCGGGCAGCAGGTAGTTGTCGAGCACGAACTCTGCACGCTTCTTCTGGTAATCGCGTGTCTGGTTGGGCGCGAGTTTCTTACCCACATACATGACGCCGTCTTCGACCGAGTCGCATTCGCTCTCCTCGAGGTTCTGCATCATGAAGGTGAGGATATCTTCATCGGTCGAGACCGCGTTTACGACTTCCTGGTCGTTGGTCATCCCAAGAGCCCGCATCAGGTCGACGAACTTTAAGTGCCCGGCAACGGACGGGAAAGACACTTCGAGGAGGTTTTTCTTGTTGCGTTCGACAACAACAAGCGCGCGGTAAGCCGCGGAACTGCGAGAATACTTTTGCAACATAGATCCGCTCGTTATACCGTTCGGTATACTCGGTCATGATCTTGTTGGAGGCAAGATCCTCTAATGTCATGAGCACGCGCTCGGTCCCGTTCACGATGAAATATGCGCCCGGGTCGAATGCATCCTCACCGTGGGAGACTCTTTCCTCATCGCTCATGCCGTACAGGTTGCAGGCGACCGAGCCGACCATGATCGGCAGCTGCCCGATAGTGGTTGTAATCGGGTCCTGCCGGTCCTCGCCATGCACGAGCGTCAGGCCCAGCTGGATCGGGGCTGCATACGTAAGGTTGCGCAGGCGCGCTTCGCTTGGGTATAACTCTGCCTGAGAACCGTCGGCTTCGCGGACGAGCGGCTTTTTTACCTCGATGCTGCCGAGTTCGACCCAGACCGGTTCATTATTCTTGCCCCGGTTCTCGATGTCGGTCTCGATAATCTTCTGTTCGTTGACCACTTTCTGGAGATTTTCCGTCAGGAAATAGTTAAAGGAGTCAAGCTGGTGGCGCGCAACATGCTCCCGTGAAAAGTATGCCCTCGATAGAACGCTTCTGTCAATCAGATAGACCGCCCCCGGCCTTTATTTCTTGGGTCTCCTGATCACGAGCCGGTAGGCCTCGGCCCTCCCGGCTGTGTGGCTCTTCCGGATAATCCGAATCACATCATCGACCTTTGCGTCGATGGCTTTTACAGCGGGATCGTCATGATAGATTTTAGGTAACTGGTCGGTTGTAATATGGTAGCGGGAGAGCAGCGCTGAAACCTCCTCCTCGCTCATAAGCTGGTGATCCGGCACCATTACATGTGCTAACACATTCAGTTTGGTGCTCAATGAAAAACCCCCATAATGTTGAAACGATTGCCTCTCAGATGCATCACCGCAAAAAATCCACGATTGGATCGTGGTAACGGGCCCGGAGGGATTTGAACCCCCGACCACCTGGTTAAAAGCCAGGCGCTCTACCGAACTGAGCTACGAACCCTGTATAAGTAAGATGTACAGCATTATTACAACGCCAAAAAACTATATAAACGTTACCCAGACTGCAGTAATTTTACGCTGATGGCCCGGCAGGAGGTGCGGTCTTTGCAAACAGGTCCCGGAGCTCCCGGATCCGCCGCTCGGACAAAGCTATCTTGTCTTCAAGAGCACGCACGGCAGCCATCTCTTCAGGATGATGGTGCGCGCCCGGCCCGGTCCCGCCCGGCCGATGCCCGAAGAACCGTAAGTAGGTTACGGTCAACTTCGATACTCCTGCGCAGCGTACCGTACTCGGCGATAATCGCGGGATCGATGCCGTTTTCTTTTGCAAGAAGCGACTCCTCTTTTATATCGTTTCTCCGGGAAAAAATCCGCTGGATCGATTCGAGCAGTTGCGTCGGATTGACCGGTTTTGAGACGAAATCGTCGATGCTCAGGCTGTGTTCCTCTGCCTCGGCAGGAGTGATCTTCTTTGCGGAAACATGAGCACCGGGACATCCTTTGTGGTCGGGTTTTCCTTGATTTTTCTCTAAGTCTCCCAGCCGTCCACGGGTTCCATCATGATATCGAGGAGGATCAGGTCAGGTTTTACCGATTCAAGGATTTTAAGCATTCGTCACCGCCATGAGCCGGGATAGGCGTATACCCCTTGCGTGACAGGATTGCGGCAAGACCGTCCACGATAAACGGGCTGTCGTCAACGATTAAAATTGTCGTGTCCATCAGGGAGGCTCCCGGGTACGGCCTGCGGTGTCGGGGCCTGCATATGCTGCACTCCCCGTATATATGCTGCGGAACTATTCAAAGCTATAACCAATTGTGCAAGTCACGGCTGTTTTATGCAAGTTTCCCGGACAATTCGGTTTTCAACTGCTGGAGGCGGGCTTCCTGGAACTTGAGGTTGGTGTCCATTGTCTTTAAGGCACGGGAGATATCGTCGCTCACCCGAACCTTTGAATCATTGAAGTTATAGGTAGTTTCAAGAATCTTCATGAGGCGCTTGTTGACATCGATGCCTTTAGAAAGCCGGGCATATTCGCTGACGAGTTCCTCATCTGCCCCCGGACTGCGCCGCTTTATCGATATCGGCCCGGATATTCTGTCTGCGGCTGAGCACATGTTCGATCGCATCGTACAGTTCGCGGTGGGTGATAGGCTTGAGCACGTAATCTTCAATATAGGGGGCCGTACCTCCTGTGCCTCTGTCGGGGTAAGCTGCTTTGGCAGTAAGCATAAGCACCGGAACATCTTTTGTGGCCGGATTTCCTTGATTTTCTCTAAAGTCTCCCACCCGTCCATAGGCTCCATTCATGATATCGAGAAGAATAAGATCCCGCGTAGTCGTAACTGTTTTAGGATTCTCCAGGCATTCCTCTCCGCCATAGGCAG
>Ga0268356_11198_pt1 | contig 18086 bp, 11 predicted proteins | sample BioMet10_FD_194415 | JGI IMG/M metagenome (GOLD analysis project Ga0268356, IMG submission 194415) | Sewage microbial communities from Oakland, California, United States - Biofuel 10 (PacBio Assembly) | ecosystem: Engineered > Wastewater > Sewage > Unclassified | place: USA: California | collected...
AAAGGATTCCTTTTTATTCCCCTCATATCAGCAGCCGCACGGTGAAGATACCGTCCTTCACTGAATAATCGAAAATCGCGTTGTAGCGCGACACAAAAGCCATGACGCTGTGGTGCCCCAGGCCGTGGCCCGGCCCTTCCTTGGTGGATTGGGGAAAATCCGATCCCCCGGTCAAAGTAACATCGCAGGAATTGATGATTTCCGTGATAATCCGGTTTTTGGCCGGGTGGATGTTGATCGTGACCCAGGGATAGGGAATCCGTGAGCCCCGGGCCCCTTCAATGGCGTTCTCAAACAAATTGGAGACCACCGTGGCAAATTCAAATTCCGGTATCTTTAAAAATTCCGGCACATCCAGCTTGGTGGTGAGATTGATCCCCGCCTGCTCGCACATGATCGACCCCTGGGTGATAATGCCGTTGACCGCACTGTTCAGGCAGTAGCGTTTGGGCCGCAGGCCGTCCAGGACGCCGCCCAGCTCGGCAATGGCACTCTGGGCCTTGTCAATCTGGCCGTCTTCCAGGTAGCCGTCGATGATCCGCATGTGATGGCGCATATCGTGGCGCATCACCGCCGTGTCCGCGTTGCTTTTCTTCATCCGCTTGCTTTCACGGACCAGATGCTCCGTGTAGAGCTTGAGGGTATCGTTGGCCCGGGTCAGCGTGAGCTCGTGCTGCTTCTGGCTGAAGGAGCGGAACAAAATCGTGTAGGTGCAGAAAATCAGCGCGATGACAAAAACAAGCGGAAGGGAATTGGTGTAGACCGAATAAATATTGGAGGGCCAGACCGTCAGGGTAAAGGTGAGGGAATAAAACATGGCCGGTAGAAAGCACAGCCATCCCCAGTTGGCGTTGGCGTCCTCCAGGGATTCCCTATAGGCCTTCCGCAGGAATTTCAGGGTCAGCAGGGTAAAGGCCGTGTCCACCAGCAGTAAAACCACCAGAGCCCAAAGCTGAGAGCCTGTCCAGATGATGACCATGGAGCAGGCAATGTTGCCTGGCAGGACGAAAATCGCCGCTGTCATGGCGTTGAAAAGGCCGCGCATATCCTGGTACCGGCACAAAATGGTAATGCAGTGGAGGGCGATGGGGACCTCCAGGATATTCAAAAGGGCCTGCTGGTCGGTGGAGATGGGCGAAAAAAACATGACCGCGTCAATTCCGGCAGTCGCCGCAAAAAGAAATCCCGCCACCAGGCCCGTACGCAGATGATTGAAGCGCAGGGGCATGGAGGAGATGGCGTAAAATATCAAAAAGACCATGGATATCCGGTATTGGACGAACATGAAGACAGCGTGGGTCATCGGTATTCTCCCGATTCGGCCTGGGCCAGGTAAGCCAGCCACTGGCGCTTGACATCCGTCAGCCGGGAACGGCTGATCCGTAGATTGGTTCCGTCCTCCAGGGTCACGATGCCCGCGTTCACCGTCCGGATCCAGGCCATGTTGACGATGTAGGACTTGTGGATTTGGATGAAGGACGGGCGGTTTAACAGGTCGGCCAGAACCGTTTCAAAAGGCGCCCGGTTGGTTGCGCCGACAATCCGGTGATTGTTTTGAACGATGATGTTGACGCAGCGGGCGTGGTTTTCCGCGTAGCGGATCTGGTCCATGGGAATCTGGGCAATGCCCCCGGGAATCTTGAACCGGAACAACGACGGCGTGGGGTCGAGCTTCTCCACAATCCGGTCCAAAGCCGCGTTGAGCTTGTCCACATCCAGCGGCTTGATCAGATAATCCAGGGCCTGCACGCCAAAGGCGTCCAATGCGAATTCCGGTGAGGAGGTGATGTACACGATCACCGCCTCGGCATCCCGCTCCCGGATGGACTGGCCCGCGGTGATGCCATTGACATCGGCCATGAGCACGTCCAGCAGAAAAGCGTCAAAATGACACCCCTGAGTATCAATATCATCAATGAGGTCGTGGGCATTGGAATAGGCAGTGATTTCCAGACCCGCCTGGGGGTTGTCCCCGGCGTAATGCGTAACCAGATCCTTGATCCTGTTTAAATCTTGCAAGTTATCATCACATAAAGCTATTTTCATACGAACTTCCCTTTCATTTATAAAGATAAGTATAGGCAATTTTTTTCTGGATTGCAATTGGGCGGAAGGCAAAAATAAGAATTTTTTGCAAAATTTGGCATTTTGCGTAAAAATTGCAGTTATTTGCGTAATAATAACACTTTTATTTTTTCTGGAAGAGGCGTATAATGAACTAAAGATATCATAAAGAATCATAAAGGAATTATCACGAAAAAGAAAACAAATCATTGATGGGCAAAATTGGAAAGAGCGATAGTGCGAATACATTGACGGTAATTTTGGAAAAAAGGCCGGATGAGCATCATTGAAACCGATACTCTGACCTTAAACATCGCCGGTTGAACACTGAAAGTGCGCTTTGAGTGTTTTTTTATTGTTTTCAAACTACCCGATTGTTGATGATTTTTGATGATATAGATGCGCGCTTGTACGGCAGGCACCACAAGTTAAGGACTTAGGAGGTCATTATGAAGAAGCGTTTGGAACGATTGGCAGGACTCGTCTTCGGTATATTGTTGGTGATGGGGGTTGTGTTTGGTGGGAGTGTGCTGGCGGCGGCAGGTGAATATGGCGTAAATGTCAGCATGCAAGTGAAAGATGGTACAGATATAGATACGTCTTGTAGCAATACATATTATGTTTGCTTGTTCGATGAATCAGGAAGTTATGCGATTAGTTCTGTAGTGCCATTGGATATTGCAAATGGTTCTGGTACAGCTACAATTAAAAACAATTCAAATAATCAGGCATTTTCAGAATCCAGTAATGGAACACAAAGTTCATTAAAACTTATGACGTTGAAATCTGCACAGTACCAGACAAATTATGATCAAAATGCCTATACCATCGTAGATTGGAATTCTAATTTGCAATATCAGTATAGTTTGTCTGTAACGGGTAATGCACCTAAAATCCATGAGTTGAATGATGGTACAATAGATACAACCATTACGGCGACAAAGTTGGGGACAACAGCTATTACCCAAGCTTCAATTATTTCTCAACTTGGAATTACTACTGATTTTGCTGTTTTTTCTGATAAATATGAAAATGATAATCATATGGAAGGAAACATTGCAACAAATTTGTTACATACAAATGCATCATCTGTTGGCTTATCAGGAAATGAAAGTACTGTTTTTAATAAGCTTTCTATAAAAGTCAATAAAACTGTAACGCCAGCTACGGCGGCTACATTTACTTTTGGATTGTTTAATAAATATGGAATTGCAACTGCAGAGCCTCTTCAGACTATTTCAATAACAACTGACGCTGATGGAAAAGGAGAGGGTGCTTTCACTGATATTACAGGTGATGCCTTGAAAACAATATATCAAGTTTATGAACTTGATAGTGATGGAAATAAAATTATAAATGGGGAAAAGAACGGTTCTTACAAAGTATCGTATAGTACTGATAATGATATTTCCTCATATGATGGGCAAGAAATCAGTGTCACCAAAAATGTTGATTATATCAAGGATGTCACACAAGGTGTAAAAGTAAAAGGACAGGGAGATCTTGATTTAGTAATAACAAAAACAGGTGATAGCCATGTTGGCTCATATGAAGATATTAAAAACAAAATTATAGTTGAGGACAAGGACTTTCCTTTAGATATATTAGGTACTTTGGATAAATTGAAAACATTAAGTACCTCATTATTTACGGCAAAATCGTCAGCGACATCTAATGTGAATGTATACCGAATTTCGGAATCCGATTTAACAAATACTGATAATAGTATGACATTGGATATGAGTAATGGTTATGCGATTGTCAACGTGGTAACTAGTAGCAATACATTAGATCATGTTATAAATTTAAATTCGAAAGTTAGTTTCAAATACGGTTCTACTGTGTTGAGTTATGATACAAGTTGGTCAGCATTAGCTAGTCATATTATTTGGAATTTTGTTGATTCAAATGGAAATCCGTATATTGGAACAGTACAAACAAGCCATGGCGAAGTAGGTACTTTTTTTGCACCAGCAGGTAGTATTAGATTGAGTGGAACATCCTGTGGGGCGGTAATTGCAAAAAATGCCGAACACGATAATGGAGAAATTCATAAGGTTCCATTTGGCATTGAAACGGATAAATCAATTGAATTGAATGCGTCGAATGTAAATTCAAGTGATACAACGAGTATAAGTGGGACGAAGACATGGGTTGGAGTGCCGGAAGGAGCAACGGTGCCGGATATCACAATCAACCTGCTTCAGAACGGGACGAAGATCGACAGCAAGGTGCTGAAGGCTGGAACGACAAGCTATACGTTTGACAATCTTGCATTGAACGATTCGACAGGTAAAGCCTATACGTACACCGTAAGCGAAGATGCAGTTACGAATTATGAATCGAAGCAGGATGGTAATAATTTTACAAATACATACAAAACAACAAGTATAAGCGGAACGAAGACATGGGTTGGAGTACCGGAAGGAGCAACGGTACCGGATATCACAATCAACCTGCTTCAGAACGGGACGAAGATTGACAGCAAGGTGCTGAAGGCTGGAGCAACAAGCTATACGTTTGACAATCTTGCGTTGAACGATTTAACAGGCAAGACTTATACGTACACCGTAAGTGAAGATACAGTTGGGAATTACGCATCCAAGCAGGATGGTAATAATTTTACAAATACGTATAATCTGACAAGTGTAAGCGGAACGAAGACATGGGTTGGAGTGCCGGAAGGAACAACGGTACCGGATATCACAATCAACCTGCTTCAGAACGGGACGAAGATCGACAGCAAGGTGCTGAAGGCTGGAGCAACAAGCTATACATTTGACAATCTTGCGCTGAAAGATTCGACCGGAAAAGCTTATACATACACGGTAAGTGAGGATGCAGTTGGGAATTATGCATCCAAGCAGGATGGTAATAATTTTACAAATACGTATAATCTGACAAGTGTAAGCGGAACGAAGACATGGGTTGGAGTGCCGGAAGGAACAACAGTACCGGACATCACAATCAACCTGCTTCAGAATGGGACGAAGATCGACAGCAAGGTGCTGAAGGCTGGAACGACAAGCTATACATTTGATGGACTAAGAAAATTTGATGATAGTGGTAAGGTCTATGTTTATTCTGTCACAGAAGATAAAGTTAATGGGTATTCGTCAGAACAGAGCAATTACGATTTTACAAACACAAAAACATCCGAATCAAAAACAAGTATAAGTGGTATAAAAACATGGATAAATGTGCCGGAAGGAGCAACGGTGCCGGATATCACAATCAACCTGCTTCAGAACGGGACGAAGATCGACAGCAAGGTGCTGAAGGCTGGAACGACAAGCTATACGTTTGACAATCTTGCATTGAACGATTCGACAGGTAAAGCCTATACGTACACCGTAAGCGAAGATGCAGTTACGAATTATGAATCGAAGCAGGATGGTAATAATTTCACAAATACATACAAAACAACAAGTATAAGCGGGACGAAGACATGGGTTGGAGTACCGGAAGGAGCAACGGTACCGGATATCACAATCAACCTGCTTCAGAACGGGACGAAGATCGACAGCAAGGTGCTGAAGGCTGGAACGACAAGCTATACGTTTGACAATCTTGCATTGAACGATTCGACAGGTAAAGCCTATACGTACACCGTAAGCGAAGATGCAGTTACGAATTATGAATCGAAGCAGGATGGTAATAATTTTACAAATACATACAAAACAACAAGTATAAGCGGAACGAAGACATGGGTTGGAGTACCGGAAGGAGCAACGGTACCGGATATCACAATCAACCTGCTTCAGAACGGGACGAAGATTGACAGCAAGGTGCTGAAGGCTGGAGCAACAAGCTATACGTTTGACAATCTTGCGTTGAACGATTTAACAGGCAAGACTTATACGTACACCGTAAGTGAAGATACAGTTGGGAATTACGCATCCAAGCAGGATGGTAATAATTTTACAAATACGTATAATCTGACAAGTGTAAGCGGAACGAAGACATGGGTTGGAGTGCCGGAAGGAACAACGGTACCGGATATCACAATCAACCTGCTTCAGAACGGGACGAAGATCGACAGCAAGGTGCTGAAGGCTGGAGCAACAAGCTATACATTTGACAATCTTGCGCTGAAAGATTCGACCGGAAAAGCTTATACATACACGGTAAGTGAGGATGCAGTTGGGAATTATGCATCCAAGCAGGATGGTAATAATTTTACAAATACGTATAATCTGACAAGTGTAAGCGGAACGAAGACATGGGTTGGAGTGCCGGAAGGAACAACGGTACCGGATATCACAATCAACCTGCTTCAGAACGGGACGAAGATCGACAGCAAGGTGCTGAAGGCTGGAGCAACAAGCTATACATTTGACAATCTTGCGCTGAAAGATTCGACCGGAAAAGCTTATACATACACGGTAAGTGAGGATGCAGTTGGGAATTATGCATCCAAGCAGGATGGTAATAATTTTACAAATACGTATAATCTGACAAGTGTAAGCGGAACGAAGACATGGGTTGGAGTGCCGGAAGGAACAACAGTACCGGACATCACAATCAACCTGCTTCAGAATGGGACGAAGATCGACAGCAAAGTGTTAAAAGCTGGAACAACAACTTATACGTTTGATAATCTTCCATTAAAGGATGCTTTTGGGAAGGATTACACATATACAGTAAGTGAGGATACAGTATCGAATTATATCAGTAAACAGAATGGTAATGATTTTGTAAATATATATAATTTGACAAGTATAAGTGGGACAAAGACATGGGCTAGAGTACCAGAAGGAACAACAGTACCGGATATCACAATTAACCTACTTCAGAACGGAACAAAGATTGACAGCAAAGTACTGAAGGCTGGAACGACAAGCTATACGTTTGATAATCTCGCATTGAACGATTCAACAGGCAAAGCTTACACATATACAGTGAGGGAGGATGCAGTAACAAATTATTATTGTAAGCAGGATGGTTTTGACTTTACAAATACATATAAATATATTAAAGTCAGTTTGAGCAAAATAGCTATTAATGGTACAGGTGAACTTCCTGGTGCAGATTTAAAAGTAGTAAAAGGTGAAAATACAACAGGCACTATCGTCAAGAGTTGGCATTCAACATCAACACCTCAAACTATCGACTTGGAATATGATCAAACTTATACAATGGTGGAAAACAATGCGCCAAGCGGATATTACAAAGCAGAAAGCATCACATTCCGTATCAATGGAAATGGTAAGGTGGAAATTTTTGATGGCAAAACATGGGCTGAACAGTCCAGTAATACTGTTGTCATGAAAGACGCCCTCATCCCCACCGGCACAGTTGACATCTCCGGCACCAAATCCTGGAACGACGCCAACGATAAATATGGCCTCCGCCCAGCCAGCATTACCGTATACCTGAATGCCAACGGCGTAAAACAGTATTCCAAGAAGGTAACAGCGGCTGACAATTGGTCTTATTCGTTCACTGGTTTGAATCAGTACGACAGCCAAGGCAACACAATCAATTATTCAATCAGTGAAGGGGATGTGGAATACTACACCCCATCCACCACGGGCAACAATTTGGTCAACACCCTGGACGAAAGCTTCAGCCTGGTTATCAAGAAGACAGACCGCAGCAGTGCTCATGTCGGACTTCCGGGAACAACCTACGCTCTGTATCGCAAGGGGACGAAGACCGATGTGGAAGTCGGTGAATACACGACCGGATCAGATGGTACGGTGACGGCGACAAATCTGCCCGCTGGCCAGTATTATTTGAAAGAAACCAAAGCACCGGCTGGTTATACGGTAGATCCCAATCCATCAGCGGTCATCACCCTGGGAGATAAGAACAACGGCAATGACGGCAATGGTTCTGAAACAGTGACCGATGTCAAAATCGTCCTTAACATCAGCAAACAGGATCTGGCCAATGGCAAGGAATTACCGGGAGCTACTCTGAGCATTATTGATGCGACGACCGGTGTGGTTGTGAAGGACAAGGACGGCAATGACTTAACATGGGTTTCCGGAACATCACCGAAATCCATCGATACTTCCAATTTGGAAGCGGGCAAGGAATATTTGCTCACAGAAGTGACAGCACCCAATGGGTATTATGTGGCAGAAACCATCCGCTTCAAGATTGGCGAAGATGAAAACAGTGCGGGTACAACCAATGTGTACGTCTGGCAGGATAGCGCCTGGACGCTGGTGAGCAACCAGACAGTCGTGATGAAGGATTCCAATACGGAAAATCCGTCTCATCCGTCGACTACTGGACCGACAGCGCCAAATGTGTCACCATCCTCAGCCAACCCCACCGGCAGCAACCCGAGTACACCGAACCTGACGCCGAACAATGGCGGTGGCACCAGTACAACCGTGCCCAATGCCAGCAACAGTACGACGACAAGCACAGTGACTGGCAGCGGTTCCGGATCTTCCGGTTTATCCTCCGGCAATGCCAACACAGGCGTGAACGGCAGCAGCCTGCCGATTGCAGCCGCAACGCTGTGTGCTCTCGGAGCGCTGGTTATCACCGCGGTTTACAAACGGCGCAAGGAAGATTAATGCATAAAAATTCAGTATGAATTCAGAAGAACGACCATCCTGGTCGTTCTTTTTTTATAATCATTTCAATTTATAGGTAAAAAATAGAAATCAACACTAAATATAGTGTTAAGGAAGTATAAGTTGAAAAAGTTTGCTCATGAATTTTGAATATTGTTGTGCAAAAAAACATCTTTTCAAAAGAAAAAATTGTGTTACAATAATTTATAAATTAATTAACAAACTTTAGTTAAAATCATAAATAAAAAGAAAATATCCTTGATGGGCAAACATACCAAAAGGTATGGGCGCAAAGTCACGGGTCTACGTAGTAGGATTACTATAAGATTGCCGGACCGCACAAACAATGATTTGTTTGGAAGCGGTTCTTTTTTTATGAAAAATTGTTTGGAATAACGCGCTGCGTTTGAATAAAAGGAGGATGCATATGAAGAAGCGGTTTGGAATGAGCAGGCTGGCCGGCCTTGTCTTTGCCATTTTGGCGGTGATGGGGTTTGTGTTCGGCGGAAGTGTATTGGCGGCAGACAACAATACCATCTCAAAGAGTGAGTTGATCAATGGATTGGGCTTTGCCAGAAATTTTGGAATTGTCGCCCGTAATTGGACCATGGGGGATCATTCGGAAACCTCCGTTTATGTGGAAAACGCGGCTTTGATCAGCCGGGCCTTTACCAATACCGATAATGATTATCGCTCCAGCCTTAATTATACGGCGACGGTATCCAAAACCGGGAATGTCAGTGCGACGGATACATTCAAAATCGCCCTGTTCACCAAGGACAGCAGCGGCAATTACAGCAAGGTGACAGGCAGTGAAAAGACCATCAGCAAGGGCAGCCCGGTAACCTATCAGTTGAAAGACTTCAGCAGCAATTTGGAACAGAGCTATTACGTATTTGAATTGGATGCCAGCGGTAATCCTGTGTCACAAAATGGCCAGAATGGTTCATACAAGGTGACCTATTCCTCTGACAATGGAACCAATACGGTCAATCAGATTTCAGCGCTCAACAACACCAGTTACATTAAAAACTTTTCAGGTGGTATCTCGGGGACGACTCCCTTTAATACCCTGAATAATAACCCTTATATCGTCTTTGGATCCGATGTCCAGCTTTACCGGGATGCCAGCAACAATAACAAATGGACGGCGAAGGATACGACGACCAACGCGACCATTTTCATGGATGATTATACGGATTCTGTGACTAGCCAGCCCAAGTACGCGACGACCTCCAATTCATTTCCGGTTGATTTTGATATGCTGTTCACCACACTGAACACCTATGCGAAAAAATTGGCTAATCTGACAGTGACTGATGCTTCCACCACTGCCGCAGTGCGGGTGATTGATGTAACGGCGGCGACGGACAGCCAGGATGCCACAAAGGCGACCCTGGACAACAGCAGCTGGAAATCGGCCACGGGTGTAAGTGACAGTGAGAAAGAGGAAGGACTCTGCAATCTCGTTTTGGCGGACAACCAGTACGCGGTCATTAATGTGATTGTGCCCCAGGGTGTGGATAAAGCGTATATCTCAAAACAGCTTCAGGTCAAGGGGAATGGGAACAGCAGTTACGAAATCGACGGTTCCAGAATTTTGTATAATTTCTGCACCATCGATTCAAGCACAGGCGCCTGATCCCCTATGGAGGCTACGTGGAAATGACGGTGCAACTGAATGGTTTGTTCCTGGCACCATCAGGTCCCTCAAATTTGATACATCCAGCAGCGGCGCTTATATTGCAAAAAATGTACGAGCGGAAATGAAGCTCATTTCATCCAATTCGGTGTTCAGGATAATCAAAATGACATGACAGTCAATAATGCCACGGAAAGTACGACGGTTTCTGCATCGGTCACAAAAACCTGGAATGACGGTGACAATCAGGATGGCCTCCGTCCGGATAAAGTCACAGTGCGTCTGTTCAAGGATGGCAATGACACGGGCAAGAGCATGGTATTGAGTGCGGCCAATGGTTGGACGGGAAGCTTTGACGGGCTGGATCAAAATGGCAATTATACGGTCAAAGAGGATACGGTGGATTCTTATTTAACAACAGTAACGGGGGATGTGGCCACAGGATTCAAAGTGACCAATACCCATACACCGTCAACCGTGGAAAAAACGGCAACCAAAGTTTGGGAGGATAATGACAACGCGGCGAAGGCACGGCCTGCCAGTGTGACGCTTCAGCTTTATGCGGGAAGTGAAGCCTATGGTGATGCGGTGACTTTGACAGCAAATGGAAGCTGGAAATACACATGGAAGGACCTGCCGGAATACAAGTCGGGACAGAAAATTGTCTATACAGTCAAGGAAACCAGTACGGTGGACAATTACGCTGCCACTTACAGCAATGATACCTTTACCGTCACCAACAAGTACACACCGAAAGAAACCACCGATATCAAGGTTAACAAGGTATGGAGTGACAGTGATAATCAGGATGGCCTCCGTCCAGATAAGGTGACGGTCCATCTTCTGGCAGGCGGTACGGATACGGGAAAGACCCTTGAACTGAACAAAGATAACAATTGGAGCGGCAGCTTCAACGGATTGGATAAAGGTCCGGACTATAGTTTGAAAGAGGCCGCTGTGGATGGTTATTCTGCGAATATCACAGGAACAGCAGCCGATGGCTTTACCATCACCAATAGCCACACAGCCGATACGGTGGAAAAAACAGTAGCAAAGATCTGGGATGACAGTGACAGTAGTGCCAAGGCCCGTCCGGCGTCCATCAAGGTACAGCTTTACGCCGACGGTGTGGCATATGGCGATGCAGTTACATTGACAGAAGCCGGCAGCTGGCAGTACACCTGGAGTACCCTGCCCAAGAATAAGGGAGGAAAGGCCATCACCTATACGGTTGCAGAAACCAGCGCGTTGGACAATTATTCGACCAGCTACAGTGATGATACCTTCACCATCACCAACAAGTACACGCCCAAGGAAACCACCAACGTGAATGTCACCAAGGTTTGGAAAGACAGTGATAACCAGGATGGCATCCGGCCGGATAAGGTGACGGTCCGCCTGCTTGGCAGGCGGTACGGATACGGGAAAAACCCTTGAGCTGAGTAAGGATAACAATTGGAGTGGCAGCTTCAGCGGATTGGATAAAGGACCGGTCTATACGGTTTCGGAAGATACGGTGACTGGTTATGAATCGGCCATCACAGGGACGGCGGCCGATGGTTTTACCATCACCAACAGCCATACAGCCGACACAGTGGAAAAGACGGTAACAAAGATCTGGGATGACAGTGACAATGGTGCCAAGGCCCGCCCGGCATCCATCAAGGTACAGCTTTACGCTGATGGTACGGCATATGGTGATGTGGTAACCTTGACGGCGGATAGCAACTGGCAATACGCCTGGAGTAATCTGCCAAGAATAAGGGAGGGCAGGCCATAAATTATACTGTTGCAGAAACCAGTACGGTGGATAATTACACCACAAGCTACAGCACGGATACTTTTGCCATCACCAATAAGTACACCCCAAGGAAACCACCAACGTGAATGTCACCAAGGTTTGGAAAGACGGTGATAACCAGGATGGCATCCGGCCGGATAAGGTGACGGTCCGCCTGTTGGCAGGCGGTACGGATACGGGAAAAACCCTTGAGCTGAGCAAGGATAACAATTGGAGCGGCAGCTTCAGCGGATTGGATAAGGGACCGGTCTATACGGTTTCGGAAGATACGGTGACCGGTTATGAATCGGCCATCACGGGAACAGCAGCTGCTGGCTTTACGATTACCAACAGCCATACGCCGTCAACCGTCGAAAAAACCGTCACCAAGGTTTGGAATGACAATGAAAATGCCGCAGATACCCGCCCTGCCAGTGTGAGTGTCCAATTGTACGCTGGCGAATGAGGTGTATGGGGACGCGGTCACTCTGACAGCCAATGAAAGCTGGAATCACACCTGGAGCAATCTGCCGGAATACAAAGGCGGACAGAAAATCAGCTATACGGTTAAAGAATTAAATATCGACAGTAATTATACTGCGACAGTAAAGGCGAACGGCCAATGGTTTTACAGTGACAAATACCTGGGAACCGTTAAGGGAAATATCGCCATTACAAAGGTGGATGCTTCCAATCCGAGTAAAAAATTAGCGGGCTGCCGTGTACGGCGTGTATTCCTGATAAAGACTGTGCGTCATCTCCGGTAACGACAATCCAGACGACGGCCAATGGCGGAGATGTATCAAGCGACCTGCCGATTGGAACCTACTATGTAAAAGAAGTAACGGCTCCTGTGGGCTATACTCTGGACACCACCGTCTATCCGGTGGAGGTTCAAATATCAGAAAACAGTGACAGTTCGGAACCAACGGAACGGTGGCTGACACGGCAATCACATTGAACATCAGCAAGCAGATTCTATCCAATGGGGCAGAGCTCCCAGGAGCGACACTGAAAATAGTGGACGCAGAAACCAATGTGGTGGTTAAAGATGGAAATGGAAAGGATCTGACCTGGGTATCAGGCACATCCTCCCAATCCATAGATACTGCCAATTTTGTTTCAGGTCATCCCTACATTCTGGTAGGAAGAAACAGCACCAGACGGTTACAACATGGCTGAGGCACTTTATTTCAAAGTCAGTACGGACAGTGACACCAACGGAAAAATCCTGGTGTACGATTCGGCCAATAAGAAGTGGAACGCATTGGATGACCATACCGTGGTGATGAAGGATGCGGCGAAACCGGCCACTCCGACTACTCCAACCACACCGACCACCCCGGCGGTCACGCCGTCCACAACCACGCCGACAGCGACACCGTCCACCACGGCCAGCCAGCCGACGACGGTGAACCCGACGACGCCTTATGCGACCCCATCAACGACCACCCCGTCCACCACGACGGCAACGCCATCGACCACGACAGTGACGCCCAACAGCGGCACCACGACCAGCACCACTGCACCGACGGCAGCAACCACACCACGACGACAACTTCTACAGGTTCGTCAGCGGCATCAACCAGTACGGGAACGAACAATGTGAATACCGGGGTTGCCCAGAATAATGTGGGAATCATCCTGGCTGCATTGAGCCTGGTTGGCGCCATCATCATTACGGCGATTTACAAACGGAAAAAAGAAGACTAATGGGTGAAGCGATATGATTCTAAAAAGGCGACCAGAATGGCCGCCTTTTTTAGAATCCAACGTGAAAAAGTTTGCGCGTAAAATTAGCATCAAAATGTGTAATAATAGCGCTTTTATTTTTTTTGAAAGGTGATAGAATATTTATAAAGAAATTTTATTGAAAATATAAGGTTTCTAAAAGAATTACAGATAATTACATAACAATGATGAGCAAACATGCCAAAAGGCATGGACGCAAAGTCACGGATCTAAGTGAGTACAGATCATAGGACAGCCGGACCGCAAACCAAACGACCCATGAACAATGATGTTTGAGTTGCGGTCTTTAATTGCGCAAAATTTGAGAATTTGGAATGGTAAAGAATGTGTGACAGGGCGCTGGGCGCTCAAAAAGGAGGATTGTATGAAAAAAGGTTTGGATTTGGATTATTGACAAGCCTGGTCATGGCATTGCTGCTCATGATGGGGTTTGTGTTTGGAGGGAGCGTGCTGGCCGACAGCGCAGACGCCGACGGCGGTGGCTTCGGACAACGCGACAGCGACGCTCACCATCCACAAGGACAGTGCGACGGGGACAGTTGTCGATTCAACGACGAAACTGGACAGGAATGCCACGTATTACGCGGAGCTGGCCATTTCTTACAAGAACGGTGGGACACAGCCATCGGCATCAAATGATGTGTGGGAATATGACTTCCCCGATGGAATCACGTTGAACGCCACCAGCGGGAGCATTTACGATGCAGCCAATGCGGTCATGGGTTCGTACAGCATCAGCGGCAGCAAGCTGACCATCAATTTTGATGATACCTGGTTGTCAACCCACACCAGCGATATCGAAACCCATTTTACCATTTCATTCAAATTTGACAGCTCAAAAACATCGGACCAAAGCTCAGTGACTTATAATTTTCCTGCAGTGACCGATCCAATCACAGTCACATTTGATGATGGTAATGTAACAGGGACGAAATCCGTCAACAGCAAAAATGGCGCGGCAGTGGTCAATGACGATGGTTCTGTGGACTACACGATCACGCTGAATCAGGATACCACGGTAACGAATTTCAAACTCATCGATACCCTGGGTGACAATATGGAATACATCCAGGATTCTTTCCAGATGGACGGACAAGCCATCACGCCAACCTTCGATGGCCAGACAGCGACCATTGAAAAGGCAACCCTGGAAAACAGCAGCGGGCATACCATCACCTATAAAGCTAAATTGAAGAGTACGGTGGCACCTATCAACGGCTGGTATGACAAGACGACCAACACGGCAAAATGGACCTGGGGAACAGATGGCACCGGCAGTGCCCAGGCGTGGGCCGGCTTATATTCAACCATGATCTCAAAAACGGTCAATGGAAATAAAACGGCCAAGACCAGTGCATGGACGGTCACATTGAACTATCGGAAATGTCAAGGTGGACATGGGCGGCTACGTCTTTAAGGATACGCTGACTTCAAACAATCAGAAGTACACCGGTACAGCCACCATTAAGGACAGCGATGGCAATGTGATGAGGTCGGTAACCTTGAACAGCGGTGACAAGAATTTTACCTACACATTTCCCGATAACGCCGGCAAGAAACAATACACCATCACCTACACGACCAGTGTAGATGAACCAGGGACAATATGGCAGCCAGACCTATAACAACGAAGGGACCATTACCACAAAGGATGGGTCATCCAGCTGGAAAGCGGATAAGGGCTGGACCTGGAAGGGTTCTGGAATTGGCAATGCGGATATCATCACCAAGGAGATCACCAACGATGACAGCGCCAATTCCGGTGACGTAAGCTGGAAGGTCGTCATCAAGGGAAGCGCTGTGACAGACGGCATAAATAATGTTATCTTCCAGGACGATTTTAATGACAGCAATGAAAAGGACCATGTGTGGTTTGATAAGACCGAAGGGATTGTCATCAAAGACGGTGACAAGGTATTGGTTGAAGGAACAGATTACACCATTGCCTATAAGGACACCTGGAAGCGATGGCAAATATGAACAATTCAATGTCACCTTCAAGGGCGACTACGCAACGCTGACGACGGACTTGACAGTAACTTACACATCTCACAGCGATAAGACCCCTGGCAAATACAATAACTGGGCACAAATTTCCTATTATGTGAATGGCGCGAAATATAACAATCATGCGACATTGGATTATACGATAGCCAATACCAATTACGTCCAAAAAACAGGATGGGCCAGCTACGATTCATCGAAGAGTACGAATATCGCCAACTGGACGGTCTATGGTAATGTGAAAAATCAGAGTGAAAAAACTGGAGTTATTAAATGCAATGGCGAAGATGTGACGCTGACTGATGTACTGCCTTCAGGAATGACCTACGTGGAGGGCAGCGCCAAATATCAGATGAACCTGAATGGAACAGAAATGGCATTGACACCGGCGGTCAGCACAGTGGATGGCAAAACCACGTTGACCTTCACCATTCCCAAGGTCAATCAGGATGCGATCAAGGTGACTTATCAGACACAGGTCGCTCCGTCGGATTTGACCCAGAATGGCGACAACACCTTTACAAACAATGCGACCATGACCAGCGGCAGCACGGTCATCGGCAGCGGCAGCGCAACGGTTTGGGTCCATAACAATGCTCTTTCCAAAACTAGCGAAAAAGCGGACAACATGGTCAAATATACCATTACAGCCAACGGAGATGCTCAGGATTTGGTGCCGGATTCCGACGAATTGAAATTGGAAGACGTGCTGGATTATCAGACGGAACTGGTCGCATCCAGTGTGTCGGTAAAGGACGGCAGCGGCAAGTCCTTGTCAAGCGACCAATACAAAGTGTCCATCGCGGACACAACGGATGCCAATGGAAAAGCCACAAGCAAATTGACAATCACCGTTCCAGACGGTCAGAAGCTGGTCATCAGCTACCTGGTAACCTTGAAAGGAACCCTTGGTCAAACTATCAATATTGATAATAAAGTGAATCTGTCCGGCCGGTCTACTGTCAAGACAGACAACAACAGCTGGTATCAGATTCTCCAATCCAGTGCAGGCGGTTCCGGAGCGACGGGCAGCATCATCGTTACCAAGGCGGATAAGGACAACGTCACGACGACCTTGAAGGGTGCGACCTTTGACCTGTACCGGGTACAGAATGACAGCAATTTGAGCGAAGCAACCATTGCGGCTCACAGCACGAAGGTTGATACTGAAACCACTGGCGATGCCGGAACGGTAACCTTCCAAAAAGATGGCTCGACCACTTTATTGAAAGACCAGTTGTACTATTTTGTTGAAACCGCGGCGCCGTCAGGCTATCAGCTGGACACAACGCTTCATTACTTCATGCTGGGTGGAGTGGATGCGGTACAAACTTTGGCTGATTTAACGGCCAAGCTGCCAAATATTAATATCGGCAATGGCACGAGTTACACGGTGTACGATGAAAAGGCGGCGACTTCCCTTTCCTTGGGAGCAACGAAAACCGTGGATGGACAGACACCGACAGATGCCCAGGTCTTTGATTTCAGCTTAACCCAGACAAGCACAACGGACGGTTGCGGTCAATAACACCATCCAGACAGTCCAGAATAATCATGGGACGATCACCTTCTCGCCGCTGACCTTCAGCAAAGCGGGAACTTACACCTATACGGTGCAGGAAACGGGCAATCATACAGGAAATACCGGAAATTATGTCAAGGACGCCACCGTTTATACGGTGACGGTGGATGTTTCCACCCAGGCAGACGGGTCGCTCAAAGCCACGGAGGCATACACAAAGGCGGATGGACAACCGGCAGATACGATGGCCTTCAACAACCAAACGGACAAAAGACCGTTGAGATATCCAAAACCGATATAGCCACTGGCCATGAACTGGCTGGAGCAGTATTGACAATTAAAGATGCATCTGGTAATACCGTGGACTCATGGACATCCGCTGCTGATAAGACACACAGCGTACAGCTTGCCGCAGGTACCTATACGTTGACTGAAACAACGGCGCCGACCGGTTATACAAAAGCTGAATCCATCACCTTTACCGTGGATGCCAGTGGTGCGGTTACCAGCACGACTGAAGGTGCAGTCAGTGGTAATAAGATCACAATGAAGGATGCATCGGAAACAACCAGCATCACCGCCACCAAGAAATGGGATGACGGAAACAATGCAGCCAAGCTTCGTCCGGCCAAGGTTACCTTCCAGCTTGAACAGACCGTTAATAATGTGACCCGGGATGTGGCAAATCAGCGCCAGACTGTGGACGTGACCGGGGAAACCCAGACAGTAACCTTTAACAACCTGCCGAAATCCGTGGATGGCCAGGCCATTACCTATTCCGTGAAG
>Ga0268356_10164_pt1 | contig 18058 bp, 22 predicted proteins | sample BioMet10_FD_194415 | JGI IMG/M metagenome (GOLD analysis project Ga0268356, IMG submission 194415) | Sewage microbial communities from Oakland, California, United States - Biofuel 10 (PacBio Assembly) | ecosystem: Engineered > Wastewater > Sewage > Unclassified | place: USA: California | collected...
TGATCGAGTAGAAGATAAAGAACGCGTAGGAGTATGTCTTGACACATGTCACACATTTACTGCCGGCTACGATTTCTTGATGAAGAAAATTATGATAAAGTATTCAGAGATTTTGATGAAATAGTTGGTTTTAGTTATCTGCGGGCAATTCACTTGAATGACTCAAAAAAAAGCGTTAGGTACACGAGTAGACAGGCATGATAATATTGGGAAAGGATTTATCGGACTCGAATTCTTCCAACGAATAATGAAAGATCCTCGCTTTGATAACATACCTATCATTCTTGAAACTCCTGATGAAACACTTTGGAAAGAAGAGATTGCGCTACTAAGAAGCTTTGAATAAATACCAAAATTTATAATTAACTTATTATTGAAAGAGAGATTGTGTACGATAACACAGCCTCTCTTCTTTTTTTCCATTTAATCTGTACAAAACAACATGCAAAAGAATTTTCTTACAAATAGAATTTTATAATCCTTTTTATCTTTGCTACACAAACATTTATCTTATAAAACCAATGAAACACATTTTTCTTTATCTCTTAATAGCCCTGCTATTGCCCATACAAAGTTTTGCCAGTAAGCAAACATTTAATGAGAACGAAAGAGCTAAGTACAACTTCAATCCAGGTTGGTTGCTATTTATTGGTGACGCCTCAGAAGCATCGCAGCAAAAATATGATGACAGCTCCTGGAAAAAGATTACTCTACCTCATGCTTTTAATGAAGATGATGCTTTTAAAGTAGCAATTGACAATCATACTACGGGAATTGTATGGTATAGAAAACACTTTAAATTGTCTTCTTCCGATAAAGGTAAAAAAGTCTTTTTGGAATTTGAGGGAGTTCGTCAGGCTGGTGAATTTTACGTGAATGGCAAGGCTATAGGTATTCATGAAAATGGAGTGATGGCTTGTGGATTCGATATCTCCGATTTAGTAAATTTCGGAAAGAAGGAAAATGTTATTGCAGTAAGAATAGATAATTCGTGGGATTATAAAGAGAAAAAAAGTGGAACTACATTCCAGTGGAGTAACAAGAATTTTAATGCCAACTATGGTGGTTTACCTAAAAATGTTAATCTTCATATCACTTCAAAGATATATCAAACACTTCCGCTTTATAGCAATCTGCAAACAACCGGAACATACGTTTACGCCAAGGATATTGATATGAAAAAGAAATCTGCTATTATTTGTGCAGAATCTGAAGTAAAGAATGAAACTCAAAACCTCAGGAAATATCTTTCGAAGCTTTCGTTGAGGATATGGATGGAAATATAGTAAAAGAAATAAAAGGAGAAACAAAAACGTTAGCTGCTGGAGAAAAGGGTATTATTAAAGCCAACGAAAAAGTTGACGGATTACATTTCTGGAGCTGGGGATATGGTTATCTATATAATGTATATACCGTTGTACGCGTAAACGGAAAAGCAACCGATGTAGTAAAAACAAGAACCGGATTCCGTAAAACAAAATATGAAAAAGGAATGATTTGGTTGAACGACCGCATTATTCAAATGAAAGGTTATGCACAAAGAACCAGCAATGAATGGCCGGCAGTTGGTATGTCGGTTCCTGCATGGTTAAGTGATTTCAGCAATTCACTTATGGTAAAAAGTAACGGTAATTTAGTCCGTTGGATGCATATTACTCCCTGGAAACAAGATGTAGAATCATGTGATAGAGTTGGTTTGATTCAGGCTATGCCTGCCGGAGATGCAGAAAGTGATATCACCGGAAGAAAATGGGAACAACGAACAGAAGTAATGAGAGATGCTATTATATATAACCGTAATAATCCAAGTATCTTATTTTATGAATGTGGCAACGAAAACATTTCTGAAGATCACATGAAAGAGATGCTGGCTATCAGAAATCTCTATGATCCATGTGGTGGCAGAGCTATTGGTTCACGCGAAATGCTAAGCAGCAAAACTGCTGAATATGGTGGAGAAATGCTTTATATAAATAAGAGTGCTCGTCACCCTATGTGGGCAATGGAGTATTCTCGTGATGAAGGATTACGCAAATATTGGGATGAGTATACCGCTCCTTTTCATAAAAACGGAGACGGACCATTATACAGAGGTGCAAGTGCTTTCGACTACAACAGAAATCAAGACTCTCATGCAATAGAAGATATTATTCGCTGGTATGATTATTACCGCGAACGACCAGGCACTGGCGAACGGGTAAGCTCTGGTGGGGTAAATATTGTTTTCTCTGACACTAACACTCACTTCCGCGGAGAAGAGAATTATCGTCGAAGCGGTGAAGTAGATGCCATGAGATTACCTAAAGATGGTTTCTTTGTGCATCAGGTTATGTGGGATGGATGGGTTGATGTAGAAAAACCTCACACACACATTATTGGTCATTGGAATTATACTCCACAGGTTAAAAAAGATATCTATGTTGCTTCTTCCGGAAACAAGGTAGAATTGATTCTGAATGGTAAATCTTTGGGCTATGGCGAACAAAGCTATCAATTCCTTTTCACATTTAAGAATGTACAATGGGAAGCAGGTAACTTGATTGCTATCTCTTATGACAAAGATGGAAAAGAAATCAGTCGTGATGAACTTCACACAGCAGGTGCTCCTTATGCTATCCGTATGAAGAGTTATCAAAGTCCCGACGGACTAATTGCGAACGGAGCCGACATGGCTTTAGTAGAATTTGAAGTTGTAGACAAAGATGGTAACAGATGTCCTACTGCCAACAACCTTATTTCTTTCAACATGAATGGTCCTGCTGAATGGCGAGGAGGTATTGCACAAGGTAAAGACAATTATATTCTGGCAAAAGAACTTCCTGTAGAATGTGGAGTGAATCGTGTTTTAATCCGCACATTAACAGATGCTGGTCAGATTAATATAACAGCCTCATCAGCCGGATTACAAGCTGCTTCTATTGCTTTAGCCTCTAAAGCAATGAAACAAGAGAATGGTTTATCAGCATATTTCCAGGGAGAAAAGCTCCCCTCCTACCTTGAAAGAGGAGAAACTCCTTCTACTCCTTCATTTACCGTAAGCAGAATTCCTATTCACATTGTGAAGGCTACTGCCGGAAGTAACGAAGATAAAGCAAATTTCTGCTATGATGATAATGAAGAATCAGAATGGGTAAGTAGCGGCAAACAAGGAGAAAACTGGATTGCGTATGAATTGGAACGTAATGATACTATTTCTGAGCTGGTATTCAAATTGAATGGCTGGAGAAACAAGACCTACCCTATTCGTATTACTATTGATGGGAAAGAAGTATTTAAGGGAGACACCGAGAAAAGTCTTGGCTATATAACAATTCCTATCAATCCTACTTACGGGAAAGTGGTTAAAGTTGAACTTACCGGAGAAAAAACAAAGAACAAGATGCATATAATATTGTAGAGATTACCGGAAAGAAAGAAATTAAAGAACAAGGAAATCAAGCAATAGATTAGGCATCATTGAAGTTGAAGTATATAAAAAATAACTTTGGGGGAAATAATATTTTAAATCATTTCTGAATTTACGCGGAAAAGTAGTTGAATACTTTTCCGCGTATTTTTTTAGGGTACATAATTAAAAACAGATAAAAATTCTATCATTCCCCTATTAATTAAGAGTCTTTTCAAAAAATAAACTAATTTATTCTCAATTATTTTCTATTAAAAATCTCTTTTAACATGATATCGCTTGTTATCTTCATAAAAAATATAGATTTGTGTCCGTCGGAAAATAGTTTACCAAGTGAAATAAATCCGATTTCTTATTTATTATCTTCTCTAGTTCATCTATATAAATTATTTAAGTTATGGTAAAAAAGATATTTCTCATTCTAGGCATAATACTTGTATCAACCTATGCTAAAGCGCAAGTATATAACATTAATGAAGCTGAGACTTTAGCAAAAAGGAAAACAAGCTTATCTTGATAAAGTTCTCGGGATCCGATTGGTGTGGTCCATGTATCTTGTTTAAGAAAACAATTTTCGATACTCCCGAGTTTCAATCATTTGCCGATAAGAATTTAGTATTACTTATTGCTGACTTTCCTCGTCAGAAAAAAAATCAACTGCCAAAAGAGCAACAGGAGTTGAATGATAAATTGGCTGAAACGTATGATCCAGAAGGATCTTTTTCCCTTCCTGGTATTGACTGATGCAAATGGGAAGAGCTTAAAAAACTGGAATGGATTTGATAAGAAAAACACGGTGAACGATTATATAAAAGACATTAGTTGCTATTTAAAATAATCAGAGAATGATTCTTGTAAAGGTACAGACCAAACTAATGGGTAATCAGTTCGAATTTCTGGCATTGAGTGCAAATGAAAAGCTGGGAAATGAACAGATAGCTTGTGGCATTGACGAAGTAAAACGTATAGAACGACTGCTTACTACTTATAGTGACGACAGTATAACGAATGAAGTAAACCGAAACGCCGGAATAAAACCGGTTGAAGTTCCTGATGAGTTTTTTAATTTGGTATACAGAGCACAAAAAATATCAGCACTTACTCAGGGATACTTTGATCTGTCTTATGGTTCTCTTGATAAAAATTTCTGGAACTTTAATGAATCAATGACTAATTACCAAGTATTCAGGAAGCCAAAAAGTCGGTACATCTAATAGATTACAGAAATATATTGCTCGATAATAATGCCAAAACAGTATTTCTTAAAAATAAAGGTATGCGTATTGGTTTTGGCGGAATTGGTAAAGGATATGCTGCCGATTGTGCCAAGCGCGTAATGCTGGAAGCTGGTGTTAATGATGGTATTGTCAGCGCATTCCGGTGACTTAAACGCCTGGGGGTATCAGGAAGATGGTTCTCCGTGGACAGTAGGTATAGCTAATCCTAATCTAAAGCAGACATATTTCTCCACACTCAATATTACTAATAAGTCTATTGCAACATCTGGGAATTATGAGAAATTCGTAATGATCGATAATCAATTATATTCTCATACAATAAACCCAAAACCGGATATCCTATAAAAGGAATAAAAAGTGTAACAATAATAACTTCAAATGCTGAATTGGCTGATGCAATGGCTACACCGGTAAGCATTCTTGGGGTTAATCAGGGATTAAATCTTATCAACCAGTTAAACGGCATTGAATGTATTCTGGTTGATGATAATAATAAGCTATTTCTCTCTAAAAATATTAAAATTGTAGAATGAAAAAGAAACTATTCTTTTTAGTATTAGTGTGTAGCACATTAATATTTCCATCCTGTAAAACGGTAAAACCTTTTCAGAAATCAAGAATCAATGATGCAGAAATGAGTCTTTCAAGCCGCAAAATTGAGAAATATGAAAGTAACTTCTTGCTTTATAGAGAAGGTGCATCAGGTGGTAACGGAGGCAGAACAGGTGGTGGTTGTGGTTGTAATTAACAGAAGGAGGTAAAATGAAAAAGATTGTTATGACAGTAGCAGCACTAATGCTGTTTATGAATATTACAAAGGCACAAACAGATAGCACGAAGTATAGAAAATTAAGATTGACGAGGTTAACTTTTTAACTAGCTATTATCACCAGAACGGAAATAATTCGGCTGTTACCGGTGGTATTGGTAGTGAAAGACTTGACGAATCGGGTAATTCAATTGACCTCCAACTGAGCAAATTCGACAAAAGAAATAATAAACATATTTTTGGTATCGAACTGGGAGTCGATGTTTATAGCTCTGCTTCTTCAGATCAGATCGACTTAAACACCATTGTTACATCTGCATCTTCACATGCTGTTTCTCATGCATCTAGTGGTGATGTACGCGTTTCTCCTTCGGTAAGTTATTTATTTGAAAACACAAAACATAATTATTCACTTGGAGGGGGACTTTCCTTTCTAATGAGTTCGACTATACTTCTATAGGAGGTAATATTCTGTTTTCAAAGAGTACACAAGATAAGAATACAGAATTTTCGGCTAAAGCCTCAGTCTTTCTGGATACCTGGAAGGTAATATTACCTGCGGAACTACGTCCTACCAGTCCAAATCTTAAATACAATCAGGGAGATAATGCTCCGCGTAATTCGTATAATCTTTCATTGGGACTGGCTCAGGTCGTAAATCAGCGGTTGCAAATGTCGTTGCTTACAGATATCGGTTACCAGAAAGGATTACTGGGAACTGCCTACCAACGTGTTTACTTTGGAGACAATGGGAATAATGCTTATTCTGAAAAATTACCCGATAACAGATTTAAGTTGCCTATTGGCCTGAGGGCTAATTACTTCTTAGGAGATAAATTTATTTTGCGGGGATTCTATCGTTACTATACAGACAGTTGGAAACTCACGCTCACACAGCAGAGTTAGAGATTCCGTACAAAATACTCCTTTTCATTTCTATCGCTCCGTTCTATAGATATTATCGCCAGTCGGGCATTGAATATTTCAAGCCTTACAAAGAGCACATGTTAGCTGATAATGAGTCATATTACACAAGTGATTTCGACTTATCTAAATTTACAAGTAATCTTTTCGGGGGTAAACTTTCGTGTAACGTCTGCCAACGGAATATTTGGAATTAAACAACTTAATACTATCGAGATGAGGTATAGTTACTACGACCGTAGCACTAAACTAACATCTCATTCAATAAGTCTGGCTCTTAAGTTTAAGTAACGCTAATAAAGACTTCTCCGGTAATTAACACAAAACAGAAATCAATATATAAGGCTGCTTCCAGATATATACTGGGAGCAGCCTTTGCTATTTTATTTAAATCGCATCTAATGATCAACACCAAGAATAATAAAAGCTAATGTCATCCATCACCCCTCACCAGCAAACGTATAACTATTTGAATATCAAAATAGTTATTCTCTATAAAACAGAAATCATCCCTCACTCATCAGTCACTCCATCTATCACTTTTCAGGTCATCCCTCACCTTTTCAAGCCTTCCATCCTATAAACAAAAAAGGCTGCATCCTTATTATCAGGAACAGCCTTCATTCTGATTATTTTAATTCCTTATGAGATAAAGAACTACCTCACTGCTTACGCCAGAATATTCTTATTTATTTCACTGATAATTTCATCATTGGTAAGATTGTTTGTATCCAGACCTTTGCTTTTACCATTATATGGCTCATACCGACCTATGCTGGTAACAGAGAACAGACCAATAACAGGAGTTTGTGCAGCACTTGCCAGGTGCATTACACCACCATCCGCACTGATAAAGACTTCGGTATTTGCTATAACAGCAGCCATTTCGCGAATATCTTTACTGTATAGCGAAGGTTCTTTAAATAATATCTGTGAAACATTCTCTACTGGAAGTATTTCAAGAATATTGTGATTAGGATATTCTGATTTTAATCGTTTATGAAATTCAAGCCACCACGTTTCGTCATAGCACTTTGCGCCGGTAGCATAAGTATATATACTAATTGTTTTCTTATTTTTATCAGTAACCAATTTATCAAGCAATTCTTTACCGGTGGCAATTTCCGAAGAACTTAGTTTTATATTTAAGGATGGTATTTCATTGTAATCACAACTAACTCCCAGCTTAGACAGACAATAACGGAAATTATAAACCGGATTTTTTTGCTATATGCTGATAATCGCTATACTTCTGCTGCAGCTCTTCCACATCGTCACCATAAAACTTATATTTACCTCTGGCGAATTTAGTGAGTAATCGTCCCGATGATGAATTGGGAACTACGTTTATCACGATATCATAATATTCTTTTCTAATGCTCAGCCAACCCTTTATGTATTGAAGCAGTTGTTTGAAATGCTGTTTGGGTAATCGAAGAATATGATCTATATTTTTATAGTTTTGAAATATAATAGGAGCCACATTTCCCTTTACGAACAAATCTATTTTTGCATCCGGAAAGAAATTGGTTACATCTTCAACAATAGGAGTTATTAATAACTGATTACCCAGTCGGTGATTAGGTCGGACAATGAGTACCCTCTTTATATCAGCCTTATTCAATTTACCTCCATTTGCACTCAAAGAAGTACCAACATTCTTTGTTAATGCCTGCAAAACTGTTCTTTTTACGTTATTGATGTTTTTTAAAACACTCATTTTTCTATTTATTGATTGTGTTGTATATTTTATTTTCAGCGCCAAAGCTAATGATAATTTCTTATATAGAAACAAAAAGCCGCTGTAAATTCACCATTTACAGCGGCTTAATTTATGAATGCATATTGCTCTGTAGAGCAGTTATTATTTTACTTCTTCAAAATCAGCATCCTGAACATTGTCTCCCTGATGTTTGTCAGAACCACCTTGTGCACCTGCACCCGCATTCATATCAGGACCAGCTTGTCCAGCACCTGGTTGACCAGCACCCTGAGCATACATTTGTTCACTTGCAGCCTGGAATACTTTGTTCAACTCTGCTGTTGCAGCGTCGATACCAGCAATATCCTGAGCCTTGTGAGCTTCTTTCAGCTTAGCAAGAGCAGCTTCGATAGGAGCTTTCTTGTCAGCAGGAAGTTTATCGCCAAGTTCTTCAAGTTGTTTTTCAGTCTGGAAGATCATGCTATCAGCCTGGTTCAACTTGTCAATCTTTTCACGTTCTTGCTTATCTGCTTCAGCGTTAGCTTCTGCTTCAGCTTTCATACGATCAATCTCTTCTTTGCTCAGACCACTTGAAGCTTCAATACGGATTGTTTGTTCCTTACCTGTAGCTTTATCTTTAGCAGTTACTTTCAGGATACCATTTGCATCGATATCGAAAGATACTTCAATCTGAGGAATACCACGACGAGCCGGAGCGATACCTGACAGGTTGAACTGACCAATTGACTTGTTCTGACTTGCCATTGGACGTTCTCCCTGAAGTACGTGGATAGTTACTTCACTTGGTTATCGGCAGCAGTAGAGAATACTTCACTCTTCTTGCAAGGGATAGTTGTATTTGCATCGATCAATTTAGTCATTACACCACCTAATGTTTCAATACCCATTGAAAGTGGAGTAAACATCCAAAAGAACCACACCTTTAATTTCGTCTGTTAATACAGCACCTTGAACTGCTGCACCAATAGCAACTACTTCATCAGGGTTTACACCTTTAGAAGGAGTCTTTCCGAAGAATTTCTCAACAAGATCCTGAACAGCAGGAATACGAGTAGAACCACCTACTAGGATAACTTCGTCGATATCTGAGTTGCTTAATCCTGCAGCGTCCATTGCTTTACGGCAAGGTTCAACGCAAGCCTGAATCAAGTTATGTGCAAGTGATTCGAATTTAGCACGGCTCAATGTTTTTAACCAAGTGCTTTGGCACACCTGCAACTGGCATAATGTATGGCAAGTTGATTTCAGTTGTTGTAGTTGAAGAAAGTTCAATTTTTGCTTTTTCAGCAGCTTCCTTCAAACGTTGAAGAGCCATTGGATCCTGACGCAAGTCTACACCTTCATCATTCTTAAATTCATCAGCCAACCAGTCGATAATAACCTGGTCGAAGTCGTCACCACCAAGGTGAGTATCACCGTTAGTTGAAAGAACTTCGAATACACCGCCACCGAATTCAAGGATAGAGATATCGAATGTACCACCACCTAAGTCGAATACGGCGATCTTCATATCTTTGTGAGCTTTATCAAGACCATAAGCCAAAGCTGCAGCAGTTGGTTCGTTTACAATACGTTTAACTTCAAGACCGGCAATCTGTCCGGCTTCTTTTGTAGCCTGACGTTGAGAGTCGCTAAAGTATGCAGGAACTGTGATAACAGCTTCAGTAACTTCTTGTCCAAGGATAATCTTCTGCAGTTTTTTCATTTTCTGAAGAATCATTGCAGAAATTTCCTGTGGAGTATAAAGACGTCCGTCAATATCAACACGTGGAGTATTATTGTCGCCTTTTACAACGTTGTAAGGAACACGTGCAACTTCTTTTTGTACCTGATCCCAGTTCTCACCCATAAAACGTTTGATAGAGAATACCGTACGCTTTGCGTTTGTTACAGCCTGACGTTTTGCAGGATCACCTACTTTACGTTCGCCACCGTCTACAATGCAACAATTGAAGGAGTTGTACGTTTACCTTCGCTATTTGCTATTACTACAGGCTCGTTTCCTTCGAATACAGAAACACAAGAGTTTGTTGTTCCTAAGTCAATTCCAATAATTTTTCCCATGATTGTTATTTTGTTTTTTAATTATTATTCTATTTAATATTGTCGATTGCTCTCTAACGTTGTTTTCGTGTATGGAGCAACCATACGTCAATTAAGAAACAAACGTCGTGCCAAAAACAAAAATCTTATAGAAACTTTTATGGCATGACAGTTATGTTTGTTCTTTCATAGGGGATTCTGACAGAATTACTGCCGTTATGTCAGAGTACGTCATCCGTTTGACAGAAAAAACATTCCCCGGTGCTTAGTATAGATTAAAGAATAAGCTAGATCTATTGTTCGAAACACATTCTTAAATAGCAGTACACCTTTTTATAATTAAACCTAGACTTTAAATATAAATAATGTAGACTATTTTTAAATTAGCTGTACTGCTAAATTAAAACATCTATAATATAATTAGTTTATCCGCCTCAGTATATCAGCTTAGGTTCCTCGAAAGAAAAGATTGCCAAATAACTTCTTTCTTTCTGCATTTTATTACCTTTGTCTAAGTAAAACAATAAACCGATGAAACATCTACATTATATACTTCTTTTTACTACTGATACTTTTTACTGGTTGCACCAATAAACAAAAAAATAAAAGTGAGGCTACAGGAGAACCCCTTAAAATAAAAGTACGCAGAAGGCTTTCCGATTCGAAAGGCTGACAGTTATACTTGCGTAACAGTATTCAATCCCTGGAAAAAAGGAGAAATATATGCCAGATATTACCTGGTGAAAGGATACAAAGACCAGCGTTCCTCAGGATGGGAAAAAAGATTCAGATTCCTTCTGAAATCGCTGGTTGCCAATTCGGCAACTTACTTTGAGTTTCTGCAAATGCTGGGCGAACTCGACAAAGTGAACCGGTGTATGCAGTGCTGCATGGGTTTATAATCCGGAGATATTGAAGGGAGTTAAAGAAGGCAGAAGTAAAGGATTTAGGAGATGCTTTCAATCTGGATATTGAGAATCTTCTAGCTCTCCGTCCGCAAGCGGTAATGACTTCGGCTTACAATGCTGAAGATGAGAACTCAAAAAGGCTCACCCAAAGCGGACTGTCGGTTATCTATAATATTGAATGGCAAGAGACGTCATTACTGGCACGCGCTGAATGGATTAAGTTTATAGGAGCATTCTTCGATAAATCGGACTTGGCAGACAGCCTGTTCAATGATGTAGAGAAAAGATATAAAGATGTATCTGCATTGGCTCAGAAAGTAAAAGATCGCCCTACCCTGGTATCCGGACAAGACTTCCGCGGTACATGGACAATGCCTGCCGGAAGAAGTTTTAATGCAAAGATGTTCCGCGATGCCGGGGGCTCCTACTTCTATGAGAATGATACCACCAGCGGCAGCATATCTTCCAATATAGAATCGGCTTTGATTAATTTCAGCAAGGCCGATGTGTGGGTAGGCTCTCAGGCTAATTCATTGGATGAACTGGGTAAAATAGATGCTAAATACAAGCTATTCAAGGCGTACAAAGAGGGAAATGTATATAATTACAATAAACGGATGAATGCCACCGGAGGTAATGACTACTGGGAAAGTGCTGTTGCCCGCCCCTACCTCATTCTTAGTGACATGATAAAAGCGCTTCACCCGGAGCTGCTGCCCAATTATGAATTCACCTACATGCAAAAGCTGAAATGAGAACAAAATTTCTAATACTGATACTCGTTTTCTTTGTTGCATTTACCTGCGACATAGCCTTTGGAAGCGTAAACCTCTCGCTAAAAGATGTATGGTCTTCACTTACAGGAAGTGGCGGAGACGATTTATATAGGGAAATTATTATCAATTATCGCTTGCCTAAAGCCCTTACTGCCATTCTTACAGGCGCGGCATTGTCCGTGGCAGGTGTGCTGATGCAGACTCTATTCCGCAATCCGCTTGCCGGACCGGATGTACTGGGTGTTACTTCGGGAGCTAGTCTGGGAGTAGCCCTGCTTACTTTGGGAGCCTCATCACTACCCTGGTTTGTAATTGCCGGATGGGGACAGGTTACCGCTGCAGTTTTGGGAGCTGTTGGGGTATTGTTACTGATAATATTGTATCTGTGAAAGTTCCGCAGACTGTATCCTTATTAATTATAGGAATGATGTTCGGTAACTTTGCCGGAGCCATTGTCAGCATTCTGCAAAGCACCAGTAATCCGGATACATTGAAGCTATTCATTTCTTGGACCTTTGGAAGTCTTTCTGCTGTGAGCTGGGATTACATGTCAATCATGGCACCAATTATAATCGTAGGTACACTCTTGGCCTTCATTATGCAGAAAAAGCTCAATGTTTTATTGCTGGGCGAAAAGTATGCCACCGGATTAGGAGTCTCTGTTTCCCGCACTCGCTTGTGGATTATTCTGGCTACTGCCCTATTGGCAGGAACATCCACCGCCTTTACCTGGCCAATTGCATTTATCGGCGTAACTATTCCACATATTGCCCGGGGCATTTTTCATACATCCGATCATAAAATGATTATACCTGCCTCCATCCTTTGCGGAAGTGGCATTATGCTGGTATGCGACCTTATTTCACAAATGCCCGGCAGTCAGGGAACACTTCCCATTAATTCGGTTACCGCACTCTTTGGAGCACCCATTAATTATATGGATAATTGCCAAAAATGGCGGAATGGGTAAATAGTCTTTCAAAACGTAGAAAAGTTCCATCATTACGGGTACATAAATATTATAAGATTATTCCCCACTTCAATTAATTTATTTATCTTTGCCGAGTTATCAATATTAAAACAATTAAATTACACTTAAATGGGTAGAGTTCTAATTATTGGTGCCGGCGGTGTTGGAACCGTTGTTGCACATAAAGTGGCACAAAATGCTGACGTATTTACAGATATCATGTTGGCTAGCCGTACAAAATCGAAATGTGATGCCATAGCTAAAGCTATAGGCGGAGACAGAATAAAAAACGGCTCAGGTTGATGCCGATAATGTAGATGAACTGGTTGCTTTATTCAATGATTTCAAACCTGAAATCGTAATCAACGTAGCCCTTCCTTATCAGGACCTTACCATTATGGATGCCTGTCTGATTGCAGGAGTTAACTACCTTGACACTAGCTAACTACGAACCAAAAGGATGAAGCTCACTTTGAATATAGCTGGCAATGGGCATATCAGGATAAGTTTAAAGAAGCCGGACTGACTGCTATCTTAGGATGTGGTTTCGACCCGGGAGTAAGTGGAGTATATACTGCTTATGCAGCTAAACATCACTTCGACTGAAATTCATTATCTGGATATCGTAGACTGTAATGCAGGCGATCATCACAAAGCATTTGCTACTAACTTCAATCCGGAAATCAATATCCGTGAGGTTACTCAGAAAGGAAAATATTACGAAAATGGTGAATGGGTTATCACTGAACCTCATCAGATTCCATAAGCCATTGAATTATCCAAATATCGGTCCTAAAGAATCTTATGTAATTTACCACGAAGAGCTTGAATCTCTGGTTAAGAACTATCCAACATTGAAGCGTGCTCGTTTCTGGATGACTTTCGGTCAGGAATATCTTACTCACTTACGCGTTATCCAAAACATTGGTATGGCTCGTATTGATGAGATAGATTACAACGGACAAAAGATTGTTCCTATTCAGTTCCTTAAGGCAGTTCTTCCTAATCCGGGAGATCTTGGTGAAAACTATACAGGAGAAACTTCTATCGGTTGCCGTATCCGTGGTATCAAAGATGGTAAAGAACGTACTTATTACGTATATAACAACTGTAGCCACGAAGCAGCTTATAAAGAAACCGGCGCTCAGGGCGTAAGTTACACAACAGGTGTTCCTGCAATGATTGGAGCTATGATGTTCCTTAAAGGCGAATGGAAAAATCCTGGAGTAAACAACGTAGAAGACTTTAATCCGGATCCATTCATGGAACAACTAAACAAACAAGGCTTACCTTGGGTAGAGGTGTTCGACGGAGATTTGGAACTTTAAAATAAAAAGTTTGGAGGGAAATAATATTATTTCCCTCTTCTTTTATCTATATGCATGAAAAACGTCTATCACCTCTTAAGCTGTTTGGCAAAATTAAGAATAGAAGGATTAAATTACTAGGAATTTATCTTCTACATATCTTCAACAAAAGATATATAGGAATTTTTCTAGACCCTGTCATTGCATGTAATTTCCGATGCCAGAATGTGCTATTTCAGCGATTCCGAATCAAAAACAAAAGGACACCCAAAGATAGATCTTGAAGATATTGAATTGATCGCTAATTCAATATTTCACCGGGCACTAAAGCTGCAAGATTGGTTGTGGAGCCGAACCTACCTTATACAAAGGTATACTGAGAATTATATCTTTGGGAAAGCAACATCACATTCCATATATTTCAATAACTACAAACGGAGCTCTTATAACCAAAGAACTCCTAAACAAATATGCCGAAGCGGGATTAAATGAGATCACGTTATCCTTGCATGGTCTTAAGAAAGAGACCTACGATTTCTTCATGACTAATGGCAAATTTGAACATATCCCTGAACTACTTAAAAATATTGCCGAAGTAAAGCATACATATCCCGATCTTAAGTTGCGGATTAATTATACAATTAACCAGGATAATTTATTTGATTTAGTTGAGTTCAATAATCTGTTCAACAAAGTTCCTTTAGATATCATTCAATTAAGGCCCATCCAAAAAATAGGTAATTCTGTTTATAACAATTTTTCTACCCAAACAATTGTTGACAACTACGAATGTATAATTGCGCCAATAATTAATGAATGCAAAAGAAAAGGCATTATATGTATAGCTCCTTCTAAGAAAAACATTCTCGTAGCCGAAAAGGCAAAAGAATCTGATAATTCAATTGAGGAAGCTACCTACTGTTATGTTTCCCCTACTACATGTTGGCAAAAAGACTTTGACTACAAGAGCGAGAATTTTGAATCTTACTCTAAACGAAAAAGAGTAAGTCTGCAATTATTTAAAAGCATCTTTATAACACCAAAAAAGGGGAAAAAAAGATGTTACAACCAAATTGAATTATTCTATTAAGTAAGCAGATTTGCAACAATTATTGCCGTACTTAACTTTTTATTTTTATCTTTGTAAACATTAAATCTAACAATTAAGAATTATGAATGTAGGAGATAAAGCCCCTGATATACTGGGAATAAACGAAAAAGGCGAAGAAATTAGCCTTAGCAATTACAGAGGGAAAAAAGTGGTATTATACTTCTATCCAAAAGATAATACTTCGGGATGTACAGCTCAGGCTTGCAGCCTCAGAGATAATTATACCGAATTAAGAAAAGCCGGATATGAAGTAATTGGTGTAAGCGTAGACGATGAGAAATCTCATCAGAAATTTATCCAAAAGAATGAGCTTCCTTTTACTTTGATAGCCGACACAGAAAAGAAACTGGTAGAACAATTTGGTGTATGGGCCGAAAAGAAAATGTATGGCAGATCGTACATGGGAACATTAAGAACCACCTTTATTATTAATGAAGAAGGAATTATTGAGCGCATTATTACACCTAAAGAAGTGAGCACAAAGAATCATGCTCAACAAATTTTATAAAGTATAAACAAGTAAAACTTATAACTAATTTATGGCAAAGAAAGAAAGCGATGAATTAAATTTTGAAACAAATATGGCATCAAGCGAAAAATTAAAAGCCTTACAGGCTGCCATGGATAAGATAGAAAAAAGCTACGGCAAAGGTTCTATCATGAAACTCGGCGATGATAATGTGCAGGAAGTAGAAGTAATCCCTACCGGTTCTATTGCGTTAAATGTAGCATTAGGAGTTGGTGGATATCCTAAAGGAAGAGTTATTGAAATCTATGGTCCTGAATCTTCTGGTAAAACAACACTTGCAATCCATGCTATTGCTCAGGCTCAAAAAGCCGGAGGTATTGCAGCAATCATTGATGCTGAGCATGCTTTCGACCGCTTCTATGCTGCGAAACTTGGTGTAGATATTGATAACCTTTTAATTTCACAACCTGATAACGGTGAACAGGCTTTGGAAATTGCAGATCAGCTAATCCGTTCATCTGCTGTTGATATTGTTGTTATCGACTCTGTTGCTGCACTTACTCCAAAAGCCGAAATAGAAGGCGACATGGGAGAAAACAAGTTAGGACTTCAGGCTCGTTTAATGTCTCAGGCTTTACGTAAGCTAACTGCTACTATCAGTAAGACAAAAACAACTTGTATCTTCATCAACCAGTTGCGTGAAAAGATTGGTGTTATGTTTGGTAACCCTGAAACTACAACCGGTGGTAACGCATTGAAGTTTTATGCTTCTGTACGTTTGGATATCCGTCGTACCAGCCAGCTTAAAGATGGTGATGAAGTAATTGGTAACCAAACTCGTGTGAAGATTGTAAAGAACAAGGTTGCTCCTCCTTTCCGTAAAGCAGAGTTCGATATCATGTTTGGCGAAGGTATCTCTCGTTCAGGAGAAATAATCGACCTTGGTGCCGAACTTGGTATTATCAAGAAGAGCGGTTCATGGTATAGCTACAATGATACTAAGCTTGCTCAGGGAAGAGACGGTGCAAAACAGGTTGTCAATGATAATCCTGAACTAGCCGACGAACTGGAAGGCTTAATCTTTGAAAAGCTGAAAGAGAATAAAGCATAATATATTCAGAAAAATATTGAGGAGCGAAGAGGAAAGAAATAAAAATCTTTTCTTTTCGCTCTTTTTTTTTGTTTTATTTGTAACAACATTCTGTTTCGTTACGTCTAATTAATGTATTTACATCGATAACGCGTTAATTAGTACAAAGTAATCATCTAAAAATCTACAGAATTATGGTAAAGAAGTATTTTTTGTGTATCTCACTTTTCCTGGTAGCTCAATTGAGCCTTGGCCAGAATATAGAAAAGTTGTTTAAAGAGTTTTCTGATGCACCTAACGTTGAGAATGTAAAATTAGATAAGTCAATGATGACGCTGGCAAAATCTTTTTCTAAAGGTGATGATTTGGGCGGAGTAAAAGACATCGACTCTTTACAGGTACTTGATCTGAGCAAATGTTCATCGGAGATTAAAGATAAATTTGCCGAAAAGGTAAAAACCTTGAATGCTGAAGGATATGAAACATTAGTTCGCTCAAATGAAAACGGCGAAAATGTAAGAGTATTGGTTAAGATGAACAACGAAGACATCAGCGAATTGGTAGTTGTTACAACCGGCAAAGAAGCTGCTTTAGTTAAGATTAAAGGTAAATTTAATAAATCGGATATATCCAAACTTACTAATAAGCAATGACATGGATGCCGAAAGCTTCAAAAAACAATATCTTCCTCATCATCAAAAGCTTTACAGGATTGCCTATAAGCTTTTGGGAAACCAGTGCGATGCGGAAGATATGGTACAAGAAGCGTATCTAAAGCTATGGAATAAACGGGAAGAGCTCGCAGAAATCAGAAATCCGGAATCATTTAGCGTTATATTACTTAAAAATATATGTTTTGATTATCTTCGCTCAACTAAAAACGAGAGCGAGACTCAGGATATAGAAGTGGTAAGTAAATCAAATGAAACATCTCTGATTAACGAGATAGAAATTAAAGACGAGCTAAACTGTGTAAAACAGCTCATCACACAATTGCCGGGAAAGCAACAGGAGGTGATGAAATTAAGACATCTGAGCGAATGTTCTATTGAAGAGATAGAACAGATAACCGGACTTAATGCCATCAACATAAGAGTTCTGATATCAAGAGCCAGAAAAACGATACGCGAACAATTTAATATATTGAGACAATGATGACAATCTTTGAAATAGAGAAATTAATAGCCGATTTTTATGAAGGTAAAACATCGGTTGACCAGGAAAAGGAAATTATGCATTTTTTGAGACTCAGGAAGTGCCTCCTCATTTACTGGCAGAAAAAGAGCTGTTTCTGGAGATGTACAGCAGTTGTAAAGATATAGAC
>Ga0268356_10085_pt1 | contig 17827 bp, 18 predicted proteins | sample BioMet10_FD_194415 | JGI IMG/M metagenome (GOLD analysis project Ga0268356, IMG submission 194415) | Sewage microbial communities from Oakland, California, United States - Biofuel 10 (PacBio Assembly) | ecosystem: Engineered > Wastewater > Sewage > Unclassified | place: USA: California | collected...
ACAACCTTTCATCAATCCAAGCATAAGATAAGCTGTTTGTTCGCTCATGGCTTCTTCTTGTTTGGGAACAAACTTGGAAATCACATTGCCGTTTTTATCTTCAATACGGGTAATGAAGATAGGTTCTGTATAAATACCTTTATTGGCATAAGTAGACATTGCTCCAACCATTTCGGATAACTTAAGATCGGCGGTGCCAAGACAAATGGAATAGACTGGATCGATATGACTTTTAACACCCATTTTTTGAGCTACTTTTATTACTGCTTCGGGCCCATATTGTTTGATAAGGTATGCTGATACCCAGTTGATAGAATTAGCCAAAGCCCATTTAAGAGTTACCATTCGCCTTCGCGGTCGTGATCTGAATTCTGGGGTGCCCAGGTGCTTCCATCATATAACTCAACGCTTTGTTGTACATTGGGAACCTTGGAGCATGGCGAGTATTCACCTTCCTGCATGGCAACAGTATATACGAAGGGTTTAAAGGTTGAACCCACCTGACGTCGGCCTTGCATCACATGGTCGTACTGAAAATTTGTATAGTCGATGCCCCCGACATAAGCCCTGACGAAACCGGTTTGAGGTTCCATTGACATTAATCCCGATTGTAAGAAGTATTTGTAATATCGTATGGAATCCCATGGCGACATAATGGTGTCGCGATTGCCTCTCCATGTAAAAACACGCATTGGAGTTGGTTTATTAAAGTTTTCCCTGATTTCATCGTTGGACAATCCGGCTTTTTTAAGCAGCCGGTAACGGTCGGTGCGATGCATGGCGTCGGTCATTATTTTATCAATGACTGGTTTGCCTAAACGTGAATCAAAAGGCGCATCTTTTACACCTTTCCAGTGTTTGAAAAAAGCTGGCTGAAGTTCATTCTTTAAGTGTTCGCTAACTGCTTCTTCGGCATATTGCTGCATTTTGGAATTGATGGTAGAATAGAATTTCAGGCCATCTTTATAAATGTCATATTTTGATCCGTCGGGTTTAGGATTTTTATTGATCCATCCGAAAAGAGGATTGGTAGCCCATTGAATTGAATCATAATGATAATCCTGAGCATCCTCATAATCATCCTTATCGGGTTTGGAAGCATACAATATTTTTCGAAGGTATTCGCGGAAATAAGTTGCCAGTCCGGAAGTGTGATCCTCCAGTTGATAATGTCGCATATCCAAAGGGATGACACGTAGGGAATCATATTGTTCCTGTGTAAGAAAATCGTGTTTCATCATTTGATGTAATACAACTTCTCTTCGTTTGATTGCTCTTTCGGGATTACGAACAGGATTGTACCATGAAGGCGCTTTTAAGATTCCGACGAGTAAAGCCGCTTCTTCAACATTGAGCGAATCGGGGGATTTATTAAAATAAGTCTTGGCTGCCGATTTCACACCAAAGGAAAGGCTTCCAAAATCAACAGTATTGAAGTACATGGCAAGGATTTCCTTTTTGGTATAGTTTCGTTCAAGTTTGGTTGCAACTACCCATTCTTTAAGTTTGATAAAAACGGTTTCGAAAAACGTACGATCAGGCTTCCGGGGAAATAAATTTTTTGCAAGCTGTTGCGTAATAGTGCTGCCACCACCTTTATTATCACCAGTAATTAACCCCCAGAATACACGGAAAACGGCTTTGGTATCTACGCCGGAATGACTGTAAAAACGTGAGTCTTCAGTGGCGATCAATGCATTTAATAAGTTGGGCGACAAATCGGAATAATGGGAGTTAGAACGGTTTTCGATATAATATTTGCCTAACAATTCCTGGTCGGAAGAAATAACTTCGGAAGCAAGATTGCTTTTAGGATTTTCCAGTTCCTCGAATGAGGGCATAAATCCCAGCAGGCCATAGGAAATGGCAGTGAATAATAAAGCAATAAAAATTAAAACTACACAATAAGATATCCAAAAACGTTTTTTCCAGTAGCTAAAATCTTTTGTCTTTGTCATGATTAAGAATCAGTGATTTATAAATTATTGTTTTTCTATTCGTAACCCAATATCTTTAATGCCTGTTAAGTTTTTTTGCCGCATTGCCTGCTGAAAACGAAACTTATACACTCCTTTCAATGGAAACCGGACTCCTTTTTTAAAAAGGATGCGATTATCTTTAATTTTTCCCAAGCCCCTTCCGAGCCATTTTCCGTCGGGTGCAGCAAGGATGCATTCTATGGTATCCCTGCTTACCTTTTGGTTGGGATATTCTGTTTCCAGAAAAAATAAGATATTGCTGTATTTATAGTCTGTAGTATTGCGCAGATTTATATACAAATTGTTTAATGAATTTATATCGGAGATGGTAACTGTAAGAACTTTAATGTCGTTGATATCCCAACCTTTTTCTTTTACTGCAACGCTGTCGTCGAAGATACGGTTTGAATCGCAGGACATAAAAGGCACAATTAAAACCAAAAGGATCAATAATTTTATTTTTCTGATTATCATCATATACCGATAAAAATATAAATGTAAGTTATTTATCAAAGCGGTTAAGATCATCCTGTCCGACTCCATTTTCAAATTCTGTTTTTTGTTCTTTTGTCATGGCAAAATCTTCCAGTTTATCAGGCAGAATTCCTTTTGCATTTTTACTTATAATTTCAGCTACTTTGTCGATAGGAAATAGCGAGCATATTCGACTGGTCGTTGAGGTATGCATACCACATCATTTTCTTAAAAATGTCTGTTTTTTGATGATTTGCTTCTCCTTTCTTGGTTTTCAGAACAATGTCGCTGTTTGGAAATTCTTTTAATGCATCCTGATAGGTGGCATATTCATAGTTGAGGCAAGCATTTAAGTTTTCCGCATTGCCCCGCTAATTTCTGTGGATTTAGCGAAAGTTGTTGAATGCGGGCAGCATTCGTAGTAACAGAATTAAAATTTGTGAGCCAGGTGCAGCAACAAAGTTCTCTTCCGCAAGAGCCTAACCCGCCCAAACGACTGGCTTCCTGTCTTACGCCAATTTGCCGCATTTCTATTCTGGTTTTAAAATCATCGGCCAATAGCTTAATCAATTCTCTGAAATCAATTCTTTCGTCAGCGGTGTAGTAAAAAATGGCTTTGGTATCATCGCCCTGATATTCTACATCGTTGATTTTCATTTTAAGATTTAATTTCGCAGCGATTTCCCTGGCTTTGTACATGGTAGGGTTTTCTTTTTCCACCGATGTTATCCATTTTTCGATGTCGGTTGTCCGGGCTTTGCGATATACTTTTTTAAAATCTTTTGTATTATAATTTATTCCACGACGTTTCAACTGAAAACGAACCACACATCGCCTGTGGCGGAAACAATGCCGATATCGTGTCCGGGAGAGGCTTCCACAGCGGCAATATCTCCTACATGTAAATCCATATCAGGTGTTATCCTGAAAAAATCTTTCCGGTTGTTTTTAAACCGAATTTCCACACAGTCGAATAAAGCTTTACTTTCGGGCAATGTAGTGTTTTTCAACCAATCATAAACATCCAACTTGCACATTCCGTGGCTGAAAGCCGATTCATTTTTTGATAAATTTTAATATGATGGCTACATCCCCTGGATAAAAAGGGATTAGTATCTATATCATCTTGATTCTTGTCCATTTCAATATTCTTTAAGTGCAAAAGTAAACTTTTTTGAGATGGCTTTATTGTTTCCCTCTGCCGATTTTCAATAATTTACTGCAAATAAGCGATAAATCCAGAAAAAGAACCGAAGCGTTGGCATTACGTTCAATGTGAAATATGGCTTTGTTGAATTCATCCGTAAACGGCAAAGCATTGCTCGAATTAATAAAAGCCGAAAATTTTGTGATAAATTCCATCTCTTCGCCTTCGAGTTTGATGGTTGTTGGTGGCGTATATTGATAAAGCAGGCAATGACGGATGGTTCGCAATCCATAGTTGAGAAAAGCTTTTTGTTTTTCCCTGCTAAATTTTGAAATTTCGGATATGATTTCAAGGTTTGGAGCTATTTTATTCTGGAAACAATTTCTCATCCACTGACGAAACAGGATAAAATTTTTCTTTTCTGTCTCGCTGTCATTTAATAAATTAATGGCTTCAATATAATTACCGTTGGCCTGGTTGATTATTTGTTTTAATTCAGCAGGGTCTGATTCATAATGCTGATGTAATTCCTGATATAGGTCATTATTGGCAATTTTGGGGATTTTCACCAATTGCGTCCTCGACAAAATGGTATTGATGATAATGTCCGGATTTTCGGAATCAGTATAAAAAGTGTTTTCTCGGGTGGTTCTTCCAGAATTTTAAGGATTTTAGGAGCGGCCGAATGAAATAGCTTTTCCACCATCCAGATGATCATAATCTTGTATTCCGATTCAAAGGATTTATAGCTGAGCGTTTTGATGATATTATTGCAATCGTCAGCATTAATAATGCCTTGTTTTTTTTCGATATCAATTTTTCATACCAGTCGGTGAGATTGATATAGCCGTTGTTTTCGAGAACCAGTTCGCGCCAGGGCTTTAAAAATTCCTTGCTGGTAGGCTTGTCGGACGAATCTTTTGTTTTGGATACAGGGTAAACAAAATGTAAATCCGGATGAATAAGCTTATTAAATTTGATGCAGGATGGACAATGTCCGCAGGAGTCGTCTTCCTGCCGGTTTTGGCAATTAATATACTGAGCATAAGCTAAAGCGAGGGGAAGCTTTCCACTTCCTTCCGGTCCCAAAAACAACTGAGCATGGCTTACCCGCTGACTGCTTACGGTTTGAATTAATCGTTTTTTAACATTTTCCTGACCAATAACCTGCTTGAATAGCATAAAGATAACTTAGAAATAGATTTTTTCCAAAAATAAGGAAAATTTCCAATGGTCTAAGCTCCCTTGAAAGAAACTGTATTTTATGGGCACAAATTTTTGCAGTGATAAATTCACGATTTAATCGTGCAATATTTGTAATCTTAACCAATTTAGGACATTCTGCTTCGCAGGCATAAGTGTTCGTACAGTTTCCAAAACCTAATTTATCCATAGTATCAACCATGTTCTGAACTCTTTCCATTGCTTCGGGCAATCCCTGAGGCAGGAGGGCGAGGTGGGAAACTTTTGCAGAAACAAACAGCATGGCGGAAGCATTTTTACAGGCGGCAACACAGGCGCCGCAGCCGATACACGCAGCGGCATCCATGGCAAAGTCGGCTTTGTATTTAGGAATAGGAGTGGCGTTGGAATCGGGAGTACTACCGGTATTGACAGATATATAACCACCGGATTGGATTATGCTATCAAAAGCGGTGCGGTCAACTATCAGGTCTTTGATTACCGGAAAGGCTCTGGCTCGCCAGGGTTCCACAACAATGGTAGCTCCATCCTTAAATTTGCGCATATGCAACTGGCAGGTAGTGATGGCATCGTCGGGACCATGCGGGGCGTCCGTTGATATACAAACTGCACATTCCGCAAATGCCTTCTCGGCAATCGTGATCGAAAGCGATAGGTTCCTCATTTCTGAGTATCAACTGTTCGTTCAGGATGTCGAGCATTTCGAGAAAGGATGTGCTTGATGAAATATCCGATAATTTATATTTTACAAACTTTCCTTTTGATTTTGCATCTTTCTGTCGCCAGATTTTTAACGTAAAGTTCATGGTTAAATTTATTTATAGTTACGTTGTTTTACTTCAATATTTTCGTAAATCAAAGGTTCTTTGTTCAATAAAGGTTCTTTTCCTTTACCCTGGTATTCCCAGGCGGCGGTGTACATAAAATCATCATCATTGCGAAGGGCTTCACCTTCGGGGGTTTGATATTCTTCGCGAAAATGTCCTCCGCAGCTTTCGTTGCGGTGAAGTGCATCTTTGGCTAATAATTCACCCAGTTCAAGAAAATCGGCAACACGACCGGCTTTTTCCAGTTCAGTGTTTATCGCATTGAGTTCTCCGGGAATTTTAACATCATTCAGGAAAGCTTCCCTGATTTTTATGATTTTTTCGATGCCTTGTTTTAAACCGCTTGCCGTACGTCCCATGCCTACATGTTCCCACATTGCTTTTCCCAATTCTTTATGAAAATGGTCAACGGTGTGGCTTCCACGGATATTTAATAATTTTTCCAGATGGCTTTTAACATCGTTTTCAGCTTCGACAAATTCGGATAAATCTGTTGATAATCGCGGAGTATGTATTTCGTTGGCAAGATAGTTTTGGATGGAATAGGGAAGCACAAAATAGCCGTCGGCAAGTCCCTGCATCAGAGCCGAAGCCCCGAGACGGTTAGCGCCATGATCCGAAAAATTAGCTTCTCCGATAACAAACAGTCCGGTAATATTCGACATCAATTCATAATCGACCCAAAGGCCTCCCATGGTATAATGGACAGCAGGATAAATCATCATCGGGTTGGCATAGGGATTTTCATCTACTATTTTTTCGTACATCTGAAAGAGATTGCCGTAGCGTTCCTCTATCACGTTTTTGCCCAGTCTTTGAATGGATTCTTTAAAATCAAGATAAACAGCAAAGCCTGTTTCACCCACACCATAGCCGGCATCGCAACGTTCCTTGGCTGCCCTCGAAGCTACATCGCGGGGGACGAGGTTGCCATAGGCCGGATATCTTCTTTCGAGATAATAATCACGGTTTTCTTCGGGAATATCATTTGGATTTAATTGTTTTTTACGAATTTGCTCAGCGTCGTTTTTATTTTTCGGAACCCAGATACGTCCGTCGTTACGGAGGCTTTCGCTCATCAGTGTCAGTTTCGACTGCGATTCTCCATGTACGGGTATACAGGTAGGATGTATTTGAGTAAAACAAGGGTTGGCAAAGCATGCTCCTTTTTTATAGGCTTTCCAGATAGCGCTGGTGTTTGATCCCATAGCATTGGTGGAAAGGAAAAAGACGTTTCCGTAACCTCCCGTAGCCAACACCACGGCATGTCCGAAATGGCGTTCCAGTTCACCGGTGATAAGATTTCGGGCAATGATGCCGCGCGCCTTGCCGTCAATCATTACCAATTCCTGCATTTCATGGCGGTTGTACATCGTTACGCTACCTTTATGTATCTGGCGGCTCAAAGCTCCGTAGGCACCTAATAAAAGCTGCTGACCGGTTTGCCCGCGGGCAAAAAATGTTCGCGAAACCAAAGCGCCTCCAAAGGAACGGTTATCGAGCAATCCGCCATAATCGCGGGCAAAAGGGACTCCTTGTGCCACACATTGGTCAATGATATTATTGCTTACTTCGGCGAGCCGGTATACGTTGGCTTCGCGCGAACGATAATCGCCCCCTTTAATGGTGTCGTAAAAAGCCGGTAGATGCTGTCGCCATCGTTCTGGTAATTTTTTGCAGCATTAATACCTCCCTGGGCAGCAATGCTGTGAGCACGGCGAGGACTATCCTGATAACAAATACTTTTACATTAAAGCCTAATTCGCCAAGACTTGCCGCTGCCGAAGCTCCGGCAAGACCGGTTCCTACGACAATAATATCTAATTTTCGTTTATTGGCTGGATTTACTAAATTGATGTGCGACTTATAATCAAGCCATTTATCGGTCAATCTGCCGGATGGAATTTTGGGGTTTAGCTCTGCCATTTTAGTTGATAGTTGATAGTTGATTGTTGTTGGTTGATAGGAAAAAATAATAAAATGGTTTATTCTACAGGATAATAAATTTTAGTAAGCCATTTTGCCGGGTCTTTTTCGGTAGCCGGATCAGTGATATATTCTTCCCAGGGAGCGCCTGTTATTTTCAGGCTATTGGCAGTAATGAATTTGTTTGCTGCCTGGTGAGCAATCTCGGTTTCTTCATACGAACCATAATAATCGACCACGACCACTTTACCAGCTTTCAGTTCTCCGGTTTTATTCTGCCTTCCGGTTTTGTCTTTGTTATGGCAGGTATGCAGGCTTCTATATCGAATACATTCCCCTGCCAGCTATGGTAAATAACGAAAGGCGGCTGAGTGAATGAAATGTTGGATTTTTTCATGAAAGCCATAATTTCACCATACATTTGTCCGATTTTCTGGCTGATGGTTAACATGGAACAAGTGTCGGTTATACTAAAGTATGGAATCGTTTTGATTTTTGAAATTTCAACTTTCAGTGGCGACATGCTTTCGCAAATTGTTTTCATAGCATGCAAACCTTGCTCAAACTGCTTACCAACCATTGTTTTCATTAATAATCCCAGATAACGGTTAATGGGATTGTTCCCTAAATCGCTATTCATCTGCCAGGTTACTTTTGTTCCGCCATCCACTTTGTCGAAAAAGAATTTGGATAATGATTTTTCTTTTTCCATAAAAATCATTTCCATGCAAATGGAATCGTAAGCTGCGCAAGCTGTAATGGTAAGGCTACCCGTACCCACATTCGTATTTTTGCTATCCCATTTATAGCTGGCGCCAACCCCCATTGGATAATTGTTGTAGGTAAGTTTTATAGAAGTATCAATTTTGTGCCATGGCGACCATTTTTCCCAGTTTTTCAGATAATTCACCTGGTTATATGCCATTTCGGGGGAAGCTTTGATGAATAATGAACGCTCGATCCGCATTTTACGCGGAAGCATGAATCCGATAATAGCCAGCAAAACAATGATGCCCGAAATAATAACCAGCACACGTAAAAATGTTTTCATAAATCAGGAGTTTAAAAATTTATCCAAACTTACAAAAAATTATTTTATCCTGATCAAAAAGAATAAAAATGATGTTTTTTGGAGAAAATTATTTTTCCGGAAACAAGCAACACCGAAAGTCCGGAGTTAAAGTTTTATTATCTTTCCAATACTTTAGGCATTCTGTATCTTAATTCACTTTAGCCTCTTTTATTCACAATAAGTGCTTTTCCCTTATGAAAGCCGTAATTCTTTATCTTTGCTCCGAAATTTCTCAAACACGGAGCAATCTCCCGGATTATTGCTTGGAGGCATTGTCTGTTGTTTGATAAAATAATGATATGATGAAAGTTTTCAAGTTTGGCGGGGCAAGCGTTAAAAATGCCGTAGCCGTAAAAAATGTGGTAGAAATACTTAAAAGATACCCCAATCAGCAAATTATGGTGGTGGTTTCGGCTATGGGCAAAACCACCAATGCCCTCGAGGAGCTAACTCGGCTTTATCATGAACGAAACAAGGGCTGGAAAGAAGTTCTGGAAAATATTCGCCGTTTTCATTCCGAAATTATTGACGAACTTTTTCAGGATACTTCGCCTGTCAATCAGGAATTGGATACATGGTTCGACACTTTGGAACAACTTCTTGAAAAAAGACCGTCGAAAAACTATGATTATGAATACGGACGGATAGTGACTTTTGGGGAATTATTTTCTACTTGTATTGTTAATCATTATCTTAATGAAAATCATATTTCTTCACGTTGGTTTGATGCACGTAAAGTTATAAAAACAAATGCTTCATATCGGGAAGGAAAAGTTGACTGGAAGTTGACGGAGAGTTTGGTTAAGACTGAGATTTTTCCTTATTTTCAAAATGAAACAAATGGAAAAATCGGATTGACTCAGGGATTCATCAGCAGTACAGTTCATAACCGAACAACAACTTTAGGGCGTGAAGGTTCCGATTATACGGCGGCTTTGTTTGCCTATTTCCTCGATGCCGAAGAGGTAATTATCTGGAAAGATGTACCTGGCTTGCTCAATGCCGATCCCAAGTATTTTCCCGAAGCCCGGAAACTGGATAGCATTTCATATCGCGATGCCATCGAATTAGCCTATTATGGCGCCAGCATCATTCATCCCAAAACCATTAAACCGCTTCAAAACAAGAAAATCCCTTTACGGATAAAATCGTTTATCGCTCCCGGCGACGAAGGTTCCGTTATTTGCGGCAATATTCAGTCCGAAACCCGCATTCCTTGTTATCTTTTTAAAAACAAATCAGTTATTGATTTCTATTTCGCCTAAGGATTTTTCATTTATTGCCGAAGAAAATCTTCATGCTATTTTTGGAATATTCGCTCGTTGTCGGATAAAAATCAATTTGATGCAAAACTCAGCCATTAGTTTTTCCGTTTGTATTGATAATGATCCTAAAATTACTCAATCGGCTATTAAATCTTTGGAACATAATTTTAATGTTCGTTATAATCAGAATTTGGAGTTAATTACGATTCGAAACTATAATCAGGAAACGATTGATAAAGTAGTTCATGGTCGAAAAATTATGCTGGAACAAAAAAGCAGGCTTACGGCTCAGATTATTGTAAGTGTGGAATAAGTGCCTAAAATGCTTAAGTGATCTAAAGTGCCTAACGTTTTGATCCACTTTTAAAGTACTTTAGGCACTCCAAACGTTAGCTCACTTTAGGCACTTCTTTTTATCACTTTTCCTTCCAGTTCCACCAAAGCAATTTTTCTTTTTCCCGCTGATGGTTCTCTGTTTCTGCATAGTAAACGGCACAGCGGAATACATAAAGCAGACACCGATCCTGCACGGTTCCTGCATATTGATTGGATAACTCGTATAGTTTTTCCGGCGATTTGCCTTTCAAATCGTCAACACTGCGGATATTAATATCCCATAGGTTGTTGGCAATGGATTTACCTACGCCGGGGATTTGCTGCAAATCTTTTAGTTGTTCGTCTTTGGTCATAGAAAACAAAAATAGAAAAATTTTGGTTTGATTGGAAGGGAATAAGTGGAATTGCAAATTTTGCTCAACAGAGAAATCGCCTGGAATTCTCTTTCTGCTGATGTAAAAATAAATAATTCATTTGTTTTTTAAGACAGTACCTCGATTATGGGCTGGGCTTTATAATTGTTTTTTAATTGTCTTTATTAATTCATAAACTGCAAGTCTGTTTTTTTCCAATGAATCAACGACTTTTTGTAAACTTTCAGAATATAAAGGAAATAGTTCTTGTATTTTATTCCTGTAAAAATCTGCTTTATCATTTTCCCCTTTTTCTAAATATGAATTATATATATTTAAACAGATTTGGATTTCATTATCTTTATGTTTTGTTTCAGATAGATTTTCTAAAAAATTAGAAATATCACTCTCATTCCATTTTTCAAGGTCTTCCAATTCAAAGTACAAATGAACGGAGTTAGATTCTGGATAAGTATTTTTCATTAATTCGGTCAAGTTAACACTATGCTGATTTAATACGGTTTGAATAATTGATGGATCAAGGTCACTATCTTCTTTTAAAGTCTTAAGAAAAACTTCAAAAGATTTTTTTATTTCAATAATTGTATTTAGATAAGTTGAATAAAAACCCACTGCTTTTTCCGCTTTATCAAGTTTTCTTTCAAATGTCAGCTTCTTTAAATCTCTATTAAAATCAACTTTTCTGTTAATTTGATTAAATACTTCTCTTATTAGAAGTGTTGAAAGAGAACCTGAAAGTAATCCAATTATTATTTTTAAATCCATAATTAAATTTTTTATTGTCTTTTAGCCTTGCCCATAGCAATTGTATAACCCCCATTATGGCGGTTATTTCGTTATTAATTGTTGCTTTTTCTGTTTACAAATATAAAAATATTTTAAATGATAGAACCTATAAATTGCTGTATGATTAAAATTGAAAATCTTAGGAATAGAATACGGATTTATGGGGATATAGCAGATTGAGGCTGTAAAATAAACTGTGTCAAAGGGAATAAATAATTAAATTTGACACAAGAAATGGGAAAATGTAAATTTGATTTTGAGGCCTACAAGCAGGAAGCGAAAGAGAGGCTTCGCCGGGGAGAACCAGCCGGAGGCAAAGAAGGCATATTTCAACCTTTGTTAAAACAGATGTTGGAAGAGCTACTGGAAGCAGAAATGGACGAGCACATGGATGAGCAACAGCGATCAGTTGGCAATCGTCGTAATGGTAAAATAGGAAAGAGGGTCAAAAGCATCGAAGGGGAATTCGAGTTAAACACACCCCGGGATCGTAATTCAGATTTTGATCCAAAGGTAGTACCCAAGCGGCAAATCATCATCAACGAAGAGTTGGAAAACAAAGTGCTACGATTGTATAGTAAAGGGGTAAGTACCCGGGATATCTGTGAGCACATTGAAGAGATGTATGGGTTTACGCTCTCGCCAACAACCTTGAGCAACATTACCGACCGTGTTATTCCATTAATCAGAGAATGGCAGCAACGCCCGTTACAAAGCGTGTATTGCTTTGTATGGATGGACGCTATACACTACAAGGTGAAAGAAGATGGCAAAGTGTCTTCCCGTGCAGTATACAATATACTTGGAGTAGATAATAAAGGAATAAAAGATTTGCTTGGGATGTATGTAGCCGAAAGCGAAGGCTCCCGGTTTTGGTTACAGTTGTTAAATGATCTTAAAGCCCGGGGTGTTGAAGACATGCTTATTGTCAGTATAGACAATCTGAAAGGATTTGCCGAAGCTATTGAATTGGTATTTCCTAAAGCGGAAATACAATCCTGCATTGTTCATCAGATTAGAAACACACTAAAGTATGTTGCTTCTAAAGACAGTAGAGAGTTTATGAAAGATCTAAAAACAGTTTACCAGGCTATTACTAAAGAAGAAGCAGAATATAACCTGGATGTGGTAGAAGCGAAATGGGGAAAGAAGTATACGCCGGTTTTTACCTCCTGGCGTAACAATTGGGAACATCTGAGTAATTACTTTAAGTACCCCGAACCTATTCGCAGAATTATGTATACTACCAATACGATAGAAGGTTTTCACAGGCAAATACGTAAAGTAACCAAAACCAAAGGAGCTTTTACCAGCGATATGGCATTACTAAAACTTATTTACCTTGCAACCCAGAATATTGTAGAAAAGTGGACGGCACCTCTGCCAAACTGGGGCATAGTAGCATCGCAGCTGGATATTATCTTTGCAGAAAGAGCCAGAATAAACATAAATACAATTTGATATGGGTTTTTTTAAGGCATTTTACTCCAGAATTATTATCCATTAAAAAAAGCGCTACATTTGCACATAGCACTTTTAGGATAATTATTCCGTCGGTCGGGTTTATCCCTTCACTGGTTGCTCCTCAGCAGAGCCAGTGTCCGTTTATCCCGACAAACAAAAGTACTGAAAATTTTTATGACACAGTTCGTTTTACACTCCCCACGCAAACCTTAGCTGACCGCTCGCAAACTTTATCCGGCGACATGAAAACCTTATCCGGCGACCCTTCGGGGGCTTACGGAGTGTTTTACACCCCATAAATTATGTTTACGGTAGTTTCTGGAAGAATTTCAGTGCTTACTGGATGTTTTTCATCACTCACTGGAAGGTTTACAGTACTCACTGGATGTTTTTCGGTGTGTAAGTAGACTTTTGAGCGCTTACCGGACGTTTTATACCCCTTACCGGATGTTTTACACCCCTTACTGGACGTTTTTTTGCATACTTTGCGTTTTACGGTGCGTACCGGACGTTTTCACAGACTTACTGTAAACTTTATCAGTGTTTCCAATAGCTTTACAATAATACAAAGAACAAAAAACGATTCTCCCTGCAAACCTTACAGGGGCTACTCTAACAGGCTGGCTCTCTTTTTTTAGTTGATCTATAAATTATGTAACCCACTTTTTTATTTTATTTTCGGCGCTAAATATAATAAATAATTTTAATTACCAAATATTTATTTTAAAATAACTTGAATATTATTAAAAAAGATAGTATTACGCAACCATAGTTATTGCAAAACGCGGATAAATTTAAAAATATCAGCTAATTATGTGCTTTCTGAGGGTGATTGTCCGTAGGCTGGATTTCTGATTAAAAAGCGGGGATTCCATTCGTTGCAGGCAGGGTACCGATGGCTATCTGAAAATCGTCAATAAAAGCATGATCCTTGCCATTATACCAGATGTAGATGTGAACTTGTTTGTTTTCTATTTTCTTGTCCGCTTCAAAAGTCAACTTTAGTTGTTCCCATTCATTTTTTACCTGGTTTACGTAATTACATGCGATATAAAAATCGTTGGAATTTTCGATGGTCGCAACGATAAAACAGTTTTTATCGGATGATTTTTTCCAGAGGGTAATTTCATAATAATTGCCGGATTTTACATTATCCAATGTTATACCACTACCCCAGGGATGACCTTGATCAAGAAACTGGGAATACTTGCCCGAAAAGGAAGTGGAATTGCTTCGATTGTTATTATAATTAAATTTGTACTTGGTATTGGTTTCAAAGCAGGTACTATCCTTCGATAAATTTTCCATATCACATTTGATCTCTTCGTAATGATATAAATGATGAAGCTTATCCTGATCGATACTGAGCTTGTAAACCACATCGTATGCTGATTGGTATATCCTTTTGATTCCAATGACCGTTTGGCCAAAACTGTTATAGTAATTAATCCTGTTTCTTATTTTCTGGTTAAAATCTTCCTCTTTGGCGTCGGTAGCATCCAAAGCTCCGTATACATAAAAGTCTTTATATTTTGTAAAGATATCCGGCAAACTAATATCATAATTCCATTTCTGATATTTTTCTGTAAAAGGAAGATAAAAATAGGTATCCGGATATAGCTGATTTAGCCTTTCGAAATATAAATTCCTGTATTCTCCTGTCCATACCGCCGAAAGGTATAACGAATATGCTAATGTGGAAGACCCGAAGTAATTGGGAATAATCAAGATGGGTTTCCCGTGGAGATTTTCTTCTATAAAATGATATGCATCCATCCGGGATTCCCGGTAGAATTTATACTTAATATTATGCCTGATTAAGCTGGCTAAACCAAATCCAAGGATGATAGCCAGGGTAGTATACGACAATATTTTTATTCTCCTTGCACTAAATAATTTGTAATAATAAAGATGATAAGTCGCTCCCGATTCGTAAATAACATAAGTGGTAAGCATCATCGAGGGAATTAAATACCGGAATGCAAAATGCTTGGCTGTTAATACAATCTGAAAGGTAAAAACAATGACAATAGCAAGGAAAAACAGAAATGTTTTGTCTTGCTTCTTTTGATGAAAAACAAATACATTACGGTAAAAATAGAAAACAGATAGGCTATAGAAAAGAATATTTCGGTACTGAATATTTTTTAAGATTTCCCTCAAATAAGTTAATGTCAACAATTTTTTCGGCTCCCTTGCCATAATTTCCAGCATGGAAAATGAGTCCGTTCACCCAGGAAATAAATCTTTCGTGCTGAATTACGGCTGGAAATGCTATGACTAAGGCTAATAAAACTGTGATGAGAAGATAGAATAAACGATATTTATTTTTGAAAATAATAACAAAGGTATAATAATGAGTGGTATAAACGTCATTTTAGTTGCTAATCCAATAGCTGCTATTATAGAAAAATAAATAACAATTTTAATTTCACTCACGGCCTCTTTTCTCAACAATAATAATAGGATGATATACCAGATCATGATAATGATCAGGAAACTTTCGGGACAAATGATAGTGGTTAAGTTAAGAGTTTCTAAAGATACAAAGGGACAGAGCTGTAAAAAAACAGATAAAATTAGATTGCCGGTGTATTTATAGACAAAAAGCCCAAGCACAACAACGATAATAAAGTCGCAAAAATCAGAGAAATCCTAAAGGATAAAATATACTTTTCGGGGTTTAACAAAAAATCATCCATCAAGTTAGCATTATTTCCAGTGAGCCAATGTGTGATTTTTACAACCATGGCGCCATAAATATAAAGGCTCGTTGCCGGGCTTTCAATGCTCAATAATCTATATTGCCCACTTGCCAGATTGACTGAACTGATCAGATGAATATATTCTGGATCAACCGTACGAATTGAGGCTAATTTGGCTTCCTTTACATTGTATGTAAGGGCTAAAAATAAGATGAATGGGATTAAAAAAAGAAGACTTTTTTTAAAAAGTGTAACTTGTTGCATTATTTAAAGAAAAGATGTTAAGGTGATTTATTCGGAATTGATGGCATTTTCAAAAGTTATGTACTCACCCTTTTAATATTACCAAATTTTTTATACATCAGATAAATAGCTTGTTTTTATAATGAATGAATATTAAAAAATAATGATATTTTATTCATTGCACAAATGTAATTAAAAAGAAATAATAGCTGACATTCTGCCAAAAAATAATAAATAATATTGAGATGAGCAATGAATATGAGAAAATATAATGTAAATGTAAAACATAAACAAAAAAAGCCACCTAAAGATAAGTGGCTTATGATTTGCTCCCCCTCCTGGATTCCGGTAAACCGGAAGAACCCTCTGATTAATCCCGATCCATCGGGACTCTAATCAACTGAGCTAACCGATCAGGGTTATCTTTATGTTCGATAAGCGATTCTATAAACTTTTTGCTTTTTTGTTTTTTGATGTATTTTTCAATAATCATGGCTTGTCCGCGATCATCGGAAACGGGGAAGTAAGCTTTTAAAACCCATGGACGGTATTTTCCAGTATAAGAATTATGTAAAGAGGAATTATGTTCAATCAATCTGCGGATAGGATCATCAGAATGACCGACATAATATTTATTGGCAGAAAGAGAAAAAATAATGTAAATGTAAAACATAAACAAAAAAAGCCACCTAAAGATAAGTGGCTTATGATTTGCTCCCCCTCCTGGATTCCGGTAAACCGGAAGAACCCTCTGATTAATCCCGATCCATCGGGACTCTAATCAACTGAGCTAACCGATCAGGGTTATCTTTATGTTCGATAAGCGATTCTATAAACTTTTTGCTTTTTTGTTTTTTGATGTATTTTTCAATAATCATGGCTTGTCCGCGATCATCGGAAACGGGGAAGTAAGCTTTTAAAACCCATGGACGGTATTTTCCAGTATAAGAATTATGTAAAGAGGAATTATGTTCAATCAATCTGCGGATAGGATCATCAGAATGACCGACATAATATTTATTGGCAGAAAGAGAAAAAATAATGTAAATGTAAAACATAAACAAAAAAAGCCACCTAAAGATAAGTGGCTTATAATTTGCTCCCCCTCCTGGACTTGAACCAGGGACCCTCTGATTAACAGTCAGATGCTCTAACCAACTGAGCTAAGGAGGAAAATATTTTTATTTCAAATTTCTCTTTGACTCCTCTGATTAATCCCGATCTATCGGGACTCTAACCAACTGAGCCAAGGAGGAACGTTTTTCCCTTCAAAAACTTTTGCAAAAGTAAACAAAGAGATGATATAAACAATATCTTTGCCAAAATTTTTTTACATTTAATAAAACAATATTTTTATGGTAAGTGTACTTGGCATTGGTAATGCGTTGGTTGATGTTTTAATTCGCCTTGATTCGGATGATGTTTTAAAAAAATATCATTTAGGAAAGGGAAGCATGCAATTGGTTGAGGCTGATTTATCAACGGAAATTTTATCAAATACTACTCAATTTCATCAGGAACACTCTTCGGGAGGCTCGGCGGCAAATACTATTCACGGGCTGGCGAATCTTGGGATAAAAACATCTTTTATAGGTAAAGTCGGAGATGATTCCAAAGGTGAATTTTTTACAAAGGATATGCAAAAAGTAGGAATTAATCCTTTGCTTTTCAAGGGATCAACGAACACTGGTTGTGCGATTGCTCTTATTAGTCCTGATACCGAACGAACTTTTGCGACCTATCTTGGAGCTGCCATAGAGCTTAGTCCGGAAGACCTCAGCCATAAACTTTTTAATGGTTATGACTATTTTCATATTGAAGGATATTTGGTTCAAAATCAAAAGCTGATAGAACGAGCTCTTGAATTAGCGAAAGCAAACCAATTAACGATATCTCTTGATTTAGCCAGTTATAATGTTGTGGAGCAGAATCTCGATTTTTTAAAGGAAATGGTAAAGAAATATGTTGATGTTGTTTTTGCCAACGAAGAGGAAGCCCGTTCATTTACCGGAAAAGAACCGGAAGA
>Ga0268356_11272_pt1 | contig 17428 bp, 26 predicted proteins | sample BioMet10_FD_194415 | JGI IMG/M metagenome (GOLD analysis project Ga0268356, IMG submission 194415) | Sewage microbial communities from Oakland, California, United States - Biofuel 10 (PacBio Assembly) | ecosystem: Engineered > Wastewater > Sewage > Unclassified | place: USA: California | collected...
TAATCTCGGATGGAAAAAGAGATTCGCTGTTTCGATTTTCATCGCTTCGGTATGAACTCTCGTTCATGCACGTTTCAACAGAGAAAAAAAGAAAACCTTACTTCCCCGCCACCGTCACGATCACATCGCCGACCGTGATCATGTCGACTTTCGCGCCCTCTTCCACATAGGAATACTGCGGCGCAAACGCACCCTCGGGCACGTCCATATCCTTACCGTTCACCTTGATCGTCTTTGGCGGGTGTTCGAGATCTTTTGGCGGGAGCGCCTTGACCGCGGCCATGAATGCAGCGGCATCCTTCCGGAAGGTCTTTCCTACCACCGAGCGGTTGAAGTCGATGCCCGAGACAACCTTGTCGAGATGCGCCTTGTCGGTGCGCCAGTGGACGTCCGCGTTGATGGTGCGGGCCGTATCGTTCTCATCGTTTGTCGTGTGCGGCGCATAGACCGTGACCTTCCCGAGCGGTGCGTTGAGCGCAAGGCCCTTGTCGTGCTTGTACTTGCGCACTTCGGCAACGATCTTCACGAGCAGGTCGCCCTCGGCCTTTGCCGCCGGGTCATCGAATGTGAAGTCAACCCACGGCTGCTTGTGCACACTGCCCTTGTGGAGATATGAGTAGCACTTCCTCGGCAAAGTACGGGACAAACGGCGCAAGCATCCGGCAGAGCGGAGTCGTACGGCGGTGTAGAGCACGCGGCAGGCGCTCTTCCGCGATGCCCCCTCCGTATAGAGCCGGCCCTTTGCGAGCTCGATGTAGTTGTCCGCAAGCACGTCCCAGGCAAATTCCCGGATCGCTTTTAAGGCTTCAGTCGAACTCGTAGTTCTCCATCCGGGCGCTGACCGCTGCCACCGTGTCCGAGAGCCGGGCAAGAAGCCAGCGGTCCGCAAGCGCGGTGATGGGGGCGTTCTCATCGATGCCCTCCTTTTCGAGCTGGATGAGCGCGAACCGGGCAATGTTCCACATCTTGGTCTGGAACCGCGACGCTGCGATCACATCGTTCCAGGAGAACATGATATCGGAGCCAAGCGCAGCTCCCGTTGCCGCCCACTGCCGGAGCGCATCGGCGCCGTACCGGCCCACAAGGTCCTCGGGCACAATACGTTCCCGCGGCTCTTGCTCATCTTGAAGCCGTCCTCGCCAAGTACCATGCCGTTCACAAGGAATCTGGTCCCACGGCTTGCTGCCCGTGAGCGCAACCGAACGCAGGATTCGAGTAGAACGCCCAGGTCCGGATGATATCGTGGCCCTGCGGCCGGATCTGCGCCGGGAAGATCTTCGGCTTCCCGGATCCGTCCCATCCGGTAACATTCAGGACCGAGATGGACGAGTCCATCCAGGTATCGAGCACGTCCTCTTCGCCCTTAAAGTCGTTCCCGCCGCACTTCGGGCAGGGGTGCTTGGGCTTCGTGAGTGTCGGATCGCAGGGAAGATCCTTCTCGTCCGGCACCACGATCTCGCCGCACTTCGTGCAGGTCCAGACCGGGATTGGCGTTGCAAAGATCCGCTGCCGGGAGATACACCAGTCCCATTCCATCTGGTCGATCCAGTTCTCCATCCGGCGCAGCATGTGCTCCGGGTACCACTTGATCTGGTGCGCTGCGTCCCGGATCTCCTGCTGCTTGATTCGGATGAACCACTGCCGGTTCGAGAGGATCTCGATCGGCGTCTTGCAGCGCCAGCAGGTACCCACGCGCTGCTGGAGTTTCTCCTGTTTCCTGAGGATGCCAGCGGATTTCATGTCCGCGAGAATAGCCTTGCGGCACTCGGTCGAAGAAAGACCGGTGTACTTCCCGCAGATCTCCGTCATCTTCCCCTTGCGGTCGATGGCTTTCCGGAGCGGGAGATTGTGCTGCTTCCACCAGTGGACATCCTGCTTATCACCGAACGTACAGATCATGACCGCGCCGGACCCGAACTTCGGGTCAACGGCCTCGTCCTGCACGATCGGGACTGTGTGGCCAAAGAGCGGCACCTTGAGGGACTTGCCCTTCAGATTGTGGTACCGGTCATCCGCCGGGTGCACCGCCACTGCAACGCAAGCGGCGAGGAGCTCGGGCCGGGTGGTCGCGATCTCCACGCCATCAAAGTTGAAAAAGTTGAGCTGCGTCTCCCGGTCCTCATACGAGACCTCGGCAAACGCAATCGCCGTCTCGCACCGGGTACAGTAGTTGACCGGGTGCTCGTCCTGGTAGATATAGCCGGATTTGTACATCCTCAAAAACGAGAGCTGGGTCTTTGAGTAATACTTCGGCATCATCGTGATGTACTCGTTGGACCAGTCCGTGGAGAACGCCATGCGCCGGAGCGTCAGGCGCATCTGCTCGATATTCTTGATCGTGAGATCCCGGCACATCTTCCGGAACTCTTCGCGGGACACATCGTTTTTCGTGATATGATTGAGTTCCTCGACTTTTACTTCGGTAGGAAGGCCGTGGCAGTCCCAGCCCTGCGGGAACATCACATTGTAGCCTTTCATCCGCTTGTACCGGGCGAAGAAATCGATATAACACCAGTTGAGCGCGTTTCCGATATGGAAATTGCCCGTAGGGTAGGGCGGGGGCGTATCGATCACAAACTGCGGCTTTTTCGAGTTGTGGTCAAAATAGTGGTCCTCGTCGCGCCAGCTCTTCCGCCAGCGCTCCTCCACCTCGGCAAAATCGTAATTTTTGGGAAGTTCGTCAGAGGAAGCCATTCCGTACCGGATTGGTTGTTGCACAAAATATACTTAATCGCAAAAACCGGCGCTGAAACGCTTAAAAGGAGCGGGCAGAGCGCGAAACAAAAAGACGATAAGACTCTTGTCATCCTACAACAAATATTGGGAATAATGGCGAAGCAGCGGGGACTCGGCTACGCGGCTGCGATCACCGGAGGTATTGTCCTTGCCGGCCCGTACGTAGAGCCCGCATGGCTGATGGCACTCACCATCATCTTCTTCGCGCTCGTTCTCTGGCGCTTTTTTAACCTCCGGTATTTTGCCTACGTCTCCTGTATCCTCTCTGCCCTGTACGGCGTGGGGCTCCTTCCCTTCATCGTGCTTGCAACGACCCTTGCGATGATCGCGCTCGGGGAACTGGTCTTCCAGAGCGGGACCGACGACCTCAACACCTACCTCTATTACATCATCACGACTGCATGGGCGGGGATGCTCGTCATGGTCTACCTCCAGCAGCACGCGCTCCTGATGGTGATCTTCGGCATCATCGCCGCGGTTCTCTTGAAAGTGATCCTCCTCCGGTTCGAGGACTCGCTGGTGCTCGAAGGCATCGGGATCGCGATGACGATGTATCTCATAAAGGAGCTCAACTACACGGTCGATGTCGAGATCGTAATCGTTGCGGTCGCCATCGCGTTTGTCTTCGGGTACTTCGCGTTCCGGGCAAAGACCGCCGATCTCTCGGGGCTTTTTTCCATCGCGCTCGTGGGTGTTATCCTCCTGGTCTTTGCCGATGCAACCTGGCTTCTTGTCATGCTCTCGTTTTTCATCCTCGGTTCGGTCTGCACGAAATACAAGTTCGAGTACAAGAAACGGATCGGGGTCGAGCAGGGACAGAGCGGGGCGCGGGGATACCGGAATGTCTTTGCAAACGGGATTGTTGCCTGTGCGGCGGCGGTGCTGTACGGCGTTTTTGTCCAGCCGGTCTTTATCGTGATGTACGTGGGAAGCGTTGCAACCGCGGCAGCCGATACGATGGCAAGCGAGATCGGTGTGACCGGCGGGATCCCCTACATGATCACAACGCTGCGCAAGGTGCCGATCGGGACAAACGGCGGCGTTTCGCTCAAAGGGGAGCTTGTCTGCCTTCTCGGGAGTTTTATTGTCTCGCTTGTGGCGCTGTTTTTCAATGTTATTACGCCGTGGATGCTTGTTGCCTGCACCATTGCAGGGTTTATCGGCACCAACCTTGACAGCCTGATCGGGGCGCTTCTGGAGAACAAGGGATTTCTGGGGAACGCCGGGACAAACTTTTTGGCAACGCTCGGCGGCGGGCTCGTGGCAGTCGGGTTGTACTGGCTGCTTGTTATGCATGGGATTACGGGGTAAGCCTGATGAATAATCAGGATTGATTTTTGGAATTTTATTGCAGATACGATAAAGCGAGCACGCGCCCCCCAACCCCCTCGCACTCGACGGGTGGCACTGCCACACCCGTCTCGCTAGGGGGAGGGACTAATAAAAGCCGGGGATGAATCGCGCTGTCGATGACACATTTGACCTATCCCTGCAGGAAGAGAACCAATCAGTCAATTTTTGTGTACAGGTAATACAGCATCATCGCAATCGGGGGATGCCACAGCGGCGGGGGCGGAGGCTTGCCGGAGACTTAAAAGAGCGTCACAATTTCACAAAAAAAGTATTGCTAAAATAAATGATAGTTTTCAATATCCTCAATTTTTAAAAAATTACTTCATCCTGATAAATCGCAGCACATCCGCGAGTCCCGCCCGCTTCCCATAGGTCAGCATACCCATCCGGAAGATCCTGGCAGCAAGCCTTGTCAGGACGACCATGGAGAGGACAAGAATCCCCATACTGATCGCAATCTGGTATGGCGGCACGGAAACGAGCGTGAGCCGGACCATCCCGATGAACGGCGCAGTGTAGGGGAAGTAGGTTAAAAACTGCATGGCAAGCGAGTTCGGGTCCGCGAGAAGGAACTGTAAGAAGATGAGCGGGAAGACTGCGAACATGGAGAAGATCGCAGAGATCCTGCTGGGCTTCGCGGACGGACGGGGCAAGCGACGCGGTGCAGGCGATCGAGACCGAGAAGAGGAAATACCCGAGGACGAAGTACACGACAGCGATGCCGACAAGGCCCGAGAGCTGGAGCCCGGAGAAGATCGCGGAAAGTGGCGTTGCCGCAACAACGAGCAGTGCCATCCCTATCCAGAGCCCCATCTGGAGCAGGCTCACCGCGGCATATCCAATAATTTTCCCTGCGAGCAGGTTCTCGGCCGAGCAGTACGAAAGTAAAAATTCACCGCGCCGGCTCTCCTTTTCTTCCCCGATTCCCTGCATCAGGTAACCGGACGAGGTCAGGATCCCGAGCGCAAGGACCATCGTCATCGCAAACGGCAAAATAAACCCGGCCAGTTCCTGGCTTCCCTTCGGGTTGCCGGACTCGTCGAGCACGATCACGGACGGGGATGATGGCGAAAGGACAGCCTGTGTGGCTTCCTCGGATACATTCTCGTGCCGCAGGACGTTCTGTGCAAGGAACTCCTGCACGGCTGTATTCGAACCGGTCGATCCCATCAGCGACGCATCCATGGTGTAGACCGTGAGCGTCCGGTTCTGGAGGTAATCGGCCGGGATGACAACAAGCGTATGGATCTCTCCGGCAACAAGTGCGGACTTGCCGGCCGCGAGATCCGTATACGGGACATAGCCCGAAGCAGGCTCTACAAACCCGGTCCCGTCCACATACCCGGTTGTCTGGTTTTCCATGGCGGTCCCGATGCCGGCGCCGGTATACAGCGTGAGCCCCATGATGAAGAGGATCAGGAGCGGCAGGCCGAGCGTGCCGAGGATGAAACCTTTGCGCCGGACGGTCTTGGTAAACTCGAACTTTGCGACCACGAGCGCTTTCTGCGTCATTTGCCTGCCACCTCCAGGAAGATCTCGTTCATCGAGCGCTGTTTGATCTCGAACTTTTTGACGGTGACCTGTGCGGCAAGGGTCTTGAGGAGGGCTTGCGTATCGGCGTCTTTTAGAACGACAATCTCTGCGGCATTGCCGGAGTCGCTGATACTTACGATGTTATCAAGATGCGGGAGCGTCCCCTCGTACCGCAGTTCGACAGAGAGCCCGAACTCCTGCCGGATCTCGTCGAGCTTTCCGTAGAGCACAACTTTGCCGGAATTGAGCATGAGGATCCGGTCGCACATCCGTTCGACTTCGTCCATCTGGTGCGTGCTCATGATGATGGTCGTGCCTTTTGCCCGGAGGTCAAGCAGGATATCCTTGAGGAGCTTCATGTTCAGGGGGTCGAGCCCAGAGAACGGTTCGTCAAGGATGAGAACGGCAGGATCGTGGATGACCGCGAGGATGAACTGGAGCCGGCGGTGCATGCCCTTGCTTAAATCCTGGATCTTCTTGTCCTTGTAATCGGCAAGCGTCAGCCTGGCGAGCCACACGTCCGCCTTCTCGTCGATCCCTTGTACGTGCTTGAGGTTCGCGAAATACCGGATGCACTCCGCGACCCCGATCTCCTTGTCGAGGCTGCCCTCTTCGGGCAGGTAGCCGATGGCATCCTTGATGTCATCGGAAAAGGTCCGGCCGAAAAGCGAGATGGTTCCGCTGTCGGGCCGGAAGATATCGAGGATCGTCCGGATGAGCGTGGTTTTCCCGGCGCCGTTTGGGCCAAGAAGCCCAAAGACCTCGCCCTTGTTGACCTCGAACGTTACCGCGTCGAGCACGGTTTTTGTATCGAAGACCTTGGTCACATGGTCGATCTGCAGTACGGCAGTCTCGTTTTTTCCGGCAGGGGAACGTTCTGTCATGGATACTCCGTTTTGGTTGTCTCCGATGTCTTCATCACATCAGTATTTGTACCAGCGGCCCTTGCTGTCGTACTCGCCGGTTGTCTGCTGGATCGCCACCGGGCTCCCGATAAGCTTTCGGTAGAAGCATGCCTTGTATGCCAGAAGGACCGGGACAAGGACGATGAGGCTCGCGAAGATGACCGCGGCCGTGATCCACATCCCGTCGGTACCGATCATAGCAATCATGTTGTGCGGCGCCATCATCTCCGCAAGCTGCGTCTCGTTGTAGCCCGGGCTGCTGTAATAGGTATAGAGCGGCTGGAGTTTCTCAAAGAGGAGTGCTTCCCAGATCATGGCAAAGACGAACAGGTCGGCAAACGCAAAGATGCAGCAGATGATAAAAAAACCGAGCACCTCCCACGCATGGGTGGCGACCGCGCGGATGCTGCGCCGGAGCGATTCAAAGACTTTGCAGTCCTCGAAGACCGCCGCGGTATCGCAGAAAAATGTCAGGTACAGCGTCGGGATCATAATAAAGATCGCAAGGAGGCCGGCTGCTTCGTAATCCGTCCCGCCTCCGGTTACTGCCATCGTTACGATCATGACGAGGAAAAAAAATGAGCAGCAGCGCAAAGCACACCACGAGCCAGGGGAGCAGGAACCCTGAAATAATACTGCAGCCCGCCGCGGAGAAGCGTGCCAGCATCGCCCGTATTCTTTTTTACCAGCGCAAACGTGCCGGCAACAAAGAGCAGCATAACGAGGGCGGCGATAAGTACCAGCCGCAGGGCAAAAAATGCGCCGGAGATATTGTAGAGGATCCAGAGCAGGGCAGCGAGCAGTCCTGCAACAATGCCCGTGATCCAGAGGACCGGGGTCTTGCCCACGAGCGTGAGGGCCTCCTTGAACTCTGCAAAGACCATGGATTTACCGGTCCCTGGGCATGGCGACGATTTCGCGCACCTGGAGATCGAAGAAGCTGGCGTGTATAGGCCGGGCGGATCACGCAGACCGTGTCCGCGCCGGTTGCCGTCCCGCCGACTGCGATGACTTCCTCATCGATCCTGACTGCACCCTGGTCGGCGGCGATAAGCACGCACTCTACGGCAACCTTGAGGCCGACAGCGACCACCCGGCGCAGCGCTTCTGCGATCGCCTTCGGTCCGTGAAGAACCGCCCAGTTTCTGCGAGCGGGAGATGGCGCGTTCGAGCCCGGAGAGCGCGTGGGTGCCGGTCACGATAGTAACACCGTTTTTTCCGGAGTTCCTTCTGCGGTCCGCCCGTCAAACTCCCAGACGCCGGGTTTTGAAAAGCCCATGACGTGGGTGACTACGACAAGGGAGATACCGCTTCCCTTTGCCGCATCGAAAAACACCTTTGCCGTTTCCCCGGAACTGCTGGCAACGACAATTTTTTTGAGTTTTAGTTCCCGTGCCCGTTCCACGGCAAAGCGCGCCGCGTCTTTGGTGTTCGCGGGACCCGGCGTATCGAAATAATAGCAGGTTTTTGCGGTAAAAGCCATAACTACTTTTTAATAAACAGCCATGAAAAACTTTGTTTAGTTTTTATTAGAAGAAAAAAGGCGGGCCATAGAGATCCCCGCGATCAAAATATCCATGCGCGAGCTCCCTGTTGTGAGCGCGTATGTGAGGAAAAACCATGATAACCTTAGCGCTTGCAGGCAAACCAAACTGCGGAAAATCCACCTTTTTCAAGGCGGCCACCATGGCGAACGCGGAGATCGCCAATTACCCGTTCACGACCGATAACCCCAACTTCGGCGTAGCATACGTGCGGACGACCTGTCCCTGTAAGGGACTCGACCTCAACTGCGGCCACTGTGTCGACGGGGTCCGGTTCGTTGCCGTCAACCTCATCGATGTCGCGGGGACTTGTTCCCGACGCGCACAAGGGAAAGGGCCTCGGCAACCAGTTCCTCGACAACCTCCGGCAGGCCGATGCGATCCTTCACGTGATCGATGCGAGCGGCGGGACCGACAGCGAAGGAAACCCGGTCGGTGCCGGCAACCACGACCCGGCAGAGGACGTGAAGTTCCTTACTTATGAAATGACCGATGTGGGTCTATGGGATCCTGGACAAGCACTGGACCCGCCTCTCGCGCCAGGCCTCGGTCAAGACATTCTCCATCCACCAGGGCATCGCGGAGGTCTTTACGGGCCTCGGGATTACCGCCGACGAAGTGCGGGAGCTGGAACTGGCGCTCAAGCTCGACCTTGCCCACGCGCAGATGGAAAACCTCGTGCCGTTCTGTGCGGAGATCGTCAAGATCTCAAAGCCGATGCTTGTTGTCGGGAACAAAGGTCGATGAGACGCCGGAACCCCTGCGGGAAAAACTCGCCGCAGAGAAAGTCGCGTTTGCGAGCGCAGCATCCGAGCTTGCGCTTCGGAACGCCGCAACGGCAAAAGTGATCAAGTACCTGCCGGGCGACAAAGCAGTTCTCGGTTGCCGATGGCGTCACGCTCTCCGCGCCGCAGAAAGCGGGCCTCGTGAAGATCGCAGACGTCATGAAGAAGAACAACGGGACGGGCGTGCAGGACGCGATCAACCGGGCGGTCTTCGAACTTCTCGACCGGATTGTCGTATACCCGGTCGAGGACGAGAACAAGCTCTGCAACAAGCAGGGCGACGTGCTGCCGGATGCAGTTTCTGAATGAAGCGCGGATTCAACAGCCGCACGATCTCGCATTCCAGGTGCCACACCGATATCGGCAAGGGATTCCTTGTACGCCATCGATGCCCGCACCAAGATGCGGATCAAGGAGAACCACATCTTAAAAGACGGCGACATCATAAAAATCGTGAGTGCCGCGAAGTAGGCGGCGCCGGGTCCGCACTGTGCGACGCCTGTCATACCATTGTCAGACACCCGCGCCGCTCCTGCGGCAGATTTGCCCTTTTTTTCGTGATTTTGGCCTGAATCTGGCCCCGTTTACCGCAACCTTTATAACATGCCGCAGAGTATAGGGGATTTACCAGAATAAAAAGGAGGTGAATCCATGGGCGGAGAGATCTACCAGGCACAGGTGATCAGGAACTTCTTTGACACCATCACCGGCACAGACCGTAACCTGACACGCATCTACATGTGCGTGATGAGTCTTGCAAAGCTCCGCATGGAGACCCCCGAAAAGATGGCGTCCCTGCTCGACCAGCTAAAAAAGAGCAAGATCAAAAAGGAGCTCTCGGTCGATCTGCTGGACTATGTCTGCGATGCGGCAAACGAACTGGAGATTGCGGCCGTGCAGACCGCGTTCGGCTGTCAAGGACATCAAGGACGTAGCACAGGACTTTAATGCTGTCAGCCTTGACAGCCTGTAACTTTTTTTGTGATTTTCATTCCTAGCAATTTCCCGATAGATGATATGCTTGCGGGTTTTTGGTTTCTGAAAGGTACACCACGGGCACGGGAAACCCCGGACAGGATAACATTTTAAAAAAACGTCCGGGGAAACCGGGCGGCTCATTGGAGTTTTTAAAAAAACGTTACTGGATCCCGAGCGCTTTTTTGTAGATCTCAATGATGGTGAGGATATAGTTCCGGTGCTCTTCGAGCGCCTGCTCGTCATCGGGAGACGCAATAACGGCAATCGCGTAAACAAGGATGAGCGCGTTATCGATGTCCAGGGTTTCGGGGTCCTGCGCACTGTCGCCGTACAGGTTCACGGCAAGGTTCGGGTAATCCTCCGGCATGAACCGCTCGGCCTTCTCCGGTTTTACCTGGGAATTATCGAGCGCCTCCGCATACGCGCTGATAATACGGAGAGCAGTTTTTGCTGTCCGCATTCCTTCGCTATCCCCCAAAAGCCCGGTCGCGGTTGCGCATTCCCGGATGGCTTTGGGGTAGAGCTCGAACTTGTAGGCAAAAAATGCAGCTGCAATCGTATGTGCCGCCTTTTCCGGAACCCGGCCAAAGACCGGCTGTATCCTTCCGATATATCCGTTCAGGTATTTTTCCATGACAACCGTTTCCTTACCGGTCTGCCCGCCAGCACCGATCTTCGATACGTACTAGTTTGTGCGGAAATCCAAAATGAACGTATCCGTCCCGGCTCCTGCCTTCCAAAATGGGATAGATAGAACCCGGGGCATCACGGGTATATATGAACAGAAACGATCAATATGAATCCACTGGCTATGGGCACCGTAATATTTTCAGACGTGCATGCCGATGCCGATGCAGTCGGGATGTTTTCTGCATATATCCGGGCACCGGCATTTGCCGGACGTTTTGGGCCGGTCGATACATTAGTCAACCTCGGGGACATCCTCCACCGGGGCAATAACCCCGGGCGTGCGCTTGAGATCATCCGCGATCTCGGGAAGGATTTTACCCTTGTCTCGGTACTCGGCAACCACGACCATGCCTTCCTAAACGACATCCCGGTCTCGGGAAGCGACGAACAGAGTACGCGCCGTCACCTGGACCTGCACGGGTCACCGCTTCTTTCGATCTTTTCCGGCATGCCCATGGAGTGGGTCGATAAAAAAATCCTGTACGTCCACGGAGGCCCGCTCGATCTCGGTTCCCAGACGCTCCGGCTCAATGCTGGCAGCGGCTCTCCCACACATCCGGCGATTCGTTTACCGGGTACCACTATACTGCACAGATGGCATTCGAAGCGCTGGAGAACCGCGGCCTTACCCATATGATCTGCGGGCACCAGCACACGCATGTCTGTTGCCGGAAAACCGCATCCGGGATCCGCGAACATGTCCTCAGGTTCGTGCGCGAAGATGATCCAGGGAGCCCGGCCGGCTGGATCGAGACCGCTGAAGTCCCGCTCGATATCCCGACACTCTTCCGGCTCGGCGGCTGCCACGGCGAACTGCCGGAATTCGCCTACCTTTCCGACACGGCATTTACCTATATCCGGATGCCGGCCGCCCCTGGAACCCGGCAGGGATCCGGCCCTGTGAATTTTCCGGGCCGCTTTTTAAGAATGATCGGATCAATTTAAGAAGATCTTCCTGTTTTCGCAGGAATATTTATATAATGTTACCACAAAGTGGTAATTATGCCTCGTGCAGGCGAGGGACGATCTATCCGGGTCGATCCTGAGGTGTATGAGGCTTTGCTCGTGCTCAAGCGCGGCAACCTGACCTTCAGCGATGTCATCGCACAGATGCTCCACGAATGCTATGGGTGGTCGGATGCCTTCCCGCCCACCCAGAGCGAGCTTGGGGATTTTGAGGAACCGGAGAATCGGACATGAGCGAGTGTGGCGGGATCCTGAAAAGGAATGCCGAATCTCTTCCTTACTATCCTCCGTATGCCGGCACATTCTGCCGGTACACATGCGACGACATCACACCTGAAAAGGTGAACCGTATCATCGCAATGACAGAAGACTTGTTCACATAAAAAAAGAGGAATCACTCCAGTGGTGGCAAAAAAAAGCGACCCGGGAACGTATCCTACCCTCACACCGGGCCGGTCGGCAAAAATTGCACCGTCTCCCCTATCATCTCCCCCAGTTTTTTTGCAAGAGTCTCTTCAAGTTCCGGGACCGCTGCCTCAAGTTCCGATCTCCAGGATAAAACATCGTCCACCTGTTGATTCTCCCGGGTCCGCATTGCTTCCAGCTGTTCTTTCTCGCGCCCGAGGGCCTGGATGCGCGAAAGGACCGGGTGGGAGATGAGTCCTTCTTCTGCTGCCCGGCATTCCTTTTCGAGCGCAGCGTACCGTGTACATAACTGCGATATTTCAGCGGCATGCTGCGCCGGTTCGGCAAAAACCGTGCGCTCCTCCCGGTTCTTGAGGACGATCTCGCCGTCACCAATCATCTTTTCGACTACGGGGCATACAGCGGCAAGGGTACTGGTGCAGGGTTCTGCCGCAGCGACCTCATGGTCGGAGAGAAGATCCATTGCATCCCGGATCGCATGGGTCTCTTTGGCGAGGTGTTTCTTGGTCGCGATTCTTCTCCGCTTTCCGGAAAACGTGCGACATGGTCATGGAAAGCGAGGTATAGCGCCGCAGGCATTCCTCGCGTTCGCGGGCAAGGCCGGTCAGTTTTGCGCGTTCTTCTTCGAGGGTTGCAAGCGACGGGTCGGCCTGGAGCCGGGTCGTCTCTTCCGCAATCGCGTCAAGGCGCGAAGAGATCTCGGCGATGCGGGCGTGGTGCCGCTCCTCTTTCTCGAACGAATGCGCAAGATCTTTTCTCGCGTCCGCCAGTGCCGTATGGGCCGCACGCGCAGCCCCGATCCGGTCGGCCTGCTGCTTGTACTTCCCGATCGCCTTTGTCATGACGTTGATCTCGCGGCCCACTGCATCGATGCCGGCCTTTGTCGCCTTCATCTCCTCCGGGAACGCGACCTGAAGGTAGCGTCCCTGCCCGCGGACCGCGTTTAGGCAGCCCTTGACGCTCTCCACCGATGCCGTGTAAAAGGCCTCGGGATCCTCCGGCAGTTCCTTGCAAGAGACGTGTTCATGGCACGGAGGAAAAGGGGAAGGGAATTCTTTGCAATACTTTTGATCTTCGGGTGCGTCTCCGGGTTCTGCTCTGCCCCGGATATGGTATTGACCGTGAGCTGGAGGCTTGCCGAGGCATCTTTTATTGCGCGCACCGGTTCATCGACTTCGGCTGAAAGGAGATCCTTTGCCTGTTTCTCTTTTTCATCGAGAAACGCGGGTACGTTCTCAAACGCCAGGGTCACTTTTTTTTCCGGTGCGGAACCGAGGATGGATTTTAAAAAGTCAAACATTCGAACACTCCGGGAGATTTCCCGTACAGGCACGGGATCGTCAGGCGATATACCCTGTTTGTCGCTGAACAGTCAAATGGTTCATGGTTCACGAATCGTCGCGCGCGATCTGGCGGAGCCGTTCCACGCCATCGATCTCGTTAATCACGCTCACTACTGCCGGCGGCACGAGACTCTCCCATGCCTCCCCGGCAAGCATCCTGCGCCGGATCTCCGTCCCGCTGTGCCGTTCGCGCTCGTACATTGCAGGCGACTGAACTGCGACATTTGCTTCGCGGAAGAGCCGGACAACGAGCGGGTTCGAGGAATAGCAGGTATCAAAGGGCGGCGTCATCGACATGACGTGTGCGGCCCAGAGCGCATTCCTCTGCACATCCTCGATCGGGATAACGTAATACGGGCACCCGAGCGTGGTAAGGGCACGGGTGATCATGAGCACGCGTTCGCCGGCCGTGAACGGGTTGTCGAGCGTGTGGGAGAGCTGGGCGCTCCCGACGCCGATGATGATCTCGTCGCACGTCCGGGCGAGTTGTGTGAGGACTGCCTGGTGCCCGTTGTGGTACGGCTGGAACCTGCCAACGTAAAATCCGCGCTTCATGCTTTCTTTCCCCCGTTTGCAACCCGCGCCGCGAACGCGCCGGCCGTAAACCCGGCATCGATGTTTACCACGGAGATAACCGAGCAGGACTGGAGCATGCTTGCAAGTGCCGCACGCCCTTCGCCCATGTAACCGTACCCGGTGCTGACCGGGACGCCAAGGACCGGCTTGTCGACAAGCCCCGCGACCACGGCCGGAAGAGTACCCTCACGGCCGGCGCAGACCACGAAAACATCGGCATCGAGAAGCGGCTTGAGCGCCGGGAAGAGCCGGTGGATGCCGGCCGCCCCGACATCGTACGCGGTCCGGACCGTGCAGCCCATCTCTTCTGCGATCACCCGCGCCTCCTCCGCGACCCGGATGTCGGATGTCCCGGCGGTGATGATCGCAACGATCCCGCCGTTTGGTTCCGGTGCCGGGCCGGTTGAGAGTACGAGGGAGTGCGCAGCCTCGCGGTAGTCCGCTGCGATCCCTTTTTCCGCACAGGTCTTTTCGATCGCGGCAACCTGTTCCGGTGTCACCCGGGTCACCACACAGCGGCCGGCGCTCTCCGCAAACCGGACTGCAATCTCCGCAAGGTGGGCCGGCGCCTTTCCTTCCGCAAGCACGACCTCGGGCATCCCGCAGCGGACAGCCCGGCCAAGATCGAGGCAGGCAAAATCCCCGATCCGTTCGAGCCGGAGGCCTTCGATCTCTTCTGCTGCCCGATCGAGCGGGATCTCGCCGTTTTTGTACCGTTCAAGGACTGCGGAAAGCACCGGGTTTGCGCGCATGGTTGTGATAATACAGATATGGGGATGCGTATTATAAGTTAGTTCATTGCCATGTCGTACCTGATCTATGTAGCATATTTCGGCGCAGCGGTCGTGATCTTTTTGTGGCTGCGCGATGCGCGGATCTTCTTTAAGACCGGGCTTCCCGGCTTCCGGAAAGCGGCATACTGGGGCGTATTGTACGGGGCGCTTGGCACGTTTGGCGTCCTGTTGACGCTTGCCGGGGAAAGTATCGAGATCTTCGGCCTTGCCATCATCCTTGCGGCGCTCTACCTGCAGGGCCGCATGGAACGGGAGAAGGTCTTTACCGGAAAAGAGCCGGCACTCGACCGGGCGCTTGGCAGCGCAAAGGCGCCGCGGCCGGATAAAAAATAATGACACGGCAGGAAATACAAGATAAGGGAATTTACCAGGCATGATCCAGAAACCACGAGGCACACGGGATTTCCTTCCCGACGAGATGGAAGCGCGGCGCAGCACTGAGGCAAAGATGCGGGAGGCGGTGCGCCGGTTCGGGTACCGCGAAGTCTGCACTCCCGAGTTCGAGGATCTCGAACTCTTCACGCTCCGGTCGGGAGAGGGGATCATGCAGGAGATGTACGTCTTCGAAGACAAGGGCGGGAGAAAACTTGCCCTGCGCCCGGAGATCACCGCTGCCGTGATCCGGATGTACATCAACGAGGCTAAAGTTGCGCCAAAGCCGCTGCGCTGGTGCTACTTTGCCGACTGCTTCCGGTACGAGCGCCCGCAGAAAGGAAGGTACCGCCAGTTCTGGCAGTTCGGCGCCGAACTGATCGGGGCCGATACCGCGATGGCCGATGCAGAAGTGATCATGCTCGCATCCGAGGCATTAAACGCGACCGGCGTTACGTGGGACCTCAAGGTAGGTCACCTTGCGTTCATGAGAAACCTCCTTGCCGGGCTTGAGCCGGCAGCCCAGCGCCGGGTGATGGCGCACCTTGACAAGAAGGATTTCGAAGGGCTTGCCGCGACACTGGAAGGAATGGGAAAATCGGCCTTAAACGATTCGCTCACCGCGCTCGTGGAGTGCCGGACGCTCAAAGAGGCATTCGAGATCGCCGGTGCAATCCCGGAGAAGGATCGCGTGGAGCAGACCATGGCAATTCTCGATGCAGCCGGGGTAAAATATTCCCTCAACTTCGGAATTGCCCGGGGGCTGGACTATTACACGGGCATGGTCTTTGAGGGCTTTGCCCACAACCTTGGCGCAGAGAACCAGATCCTTGGCGGCGGGGCGTACCGGCTCGCGCACCTCTTTGGCGGCGACGATGTCGCGTCCTGCGGGTTTGCGATCGGATTCGACCGGGTGATGGTCTCGCTCGGGGATGCTGCACCGGCAAAGGATACCATTGCCGCAATCATCTGCACGGACGAGGGCCGCACTTTTGCGCTCGCGGCTGCCCGCCAGTTCCGGGCTGCCGGGATCCGGGCGGAGATGGACTTAATGGGCCGCGGGCTTGGCGCACAGCTGGCCCGTGCCGCAAAGGTCCGCCGATTTTGCTGTTGTGATTGGAAAACGGGAGGCCGATGCCGGGCAGGTGACACTAAAAGACCTCCACTCGGGAAGAGCAGAAACTCTCGATGTTGCCGCGGCAGTTGCCGAGGTGAAGGCGTATCGTTCTTGCTGATGAGCTCGCAAAGCAGCAGCGCAGTATCAGTGTAGCGGAATTTTTCGAGAAGAACAAGCACCTGCTGGGCTTTGACTCGCCCACGCGCGGCGTTATTACCACGAATCAAGGAAGCCGTGGATAACGCGCTCGATGCCTGCGAGGAAGCGCAGGTGCTTCCCGATATTTACATCAGCATCAAAAAGACCGGCCCGGAGATGTTCCGGATCATTGTCGAGGACAACGGCCCGGGGATCGTCCCCAAGCAGGTGCCGTTTGTCTACGGGAAACTTCTCTACGGCTCGCGCTTCCACCAGATCCGGCAGACCCGCGGCCAGCAGGGGATCGGAATCTCGGCCGCTGTGCTCTACGCGCAGCTGACAAGCGGCATTCCCACGGTCGTCATCTCGCGCACCGGGGCAAAAGAGCCGGCGCACCAGTTCGAGATCCAATAAAGATCGAGACAAACGAGCCCGACGTAATCTCCGACAAGGTTGTGGAATGGGACCGGATCCACGGCACGCGCGTCCAGATCGAGTTCAAGAGCACGATGTCAGGCGAAAAAAGAAGCTGCTCGAATACCTGAAGTACACCTCGGTCGTGAACCCGCACGCCCGGTTCCGGGTGGAGCTGGACGACGAGGCGTTCACGTTCGAGCGCGTGAGCCAGGAGGTGATCGCGTGCCCGGTGGCGATCCAGCCCCATCCGCACGGGATCGAGTTCGGGCAGCTCAAGCGCATGGCCGCAGCGAAGCGATGAGAAGCTTCTCGATTTTCTCGTGAACGGTTTTTCCCGCGTGGGAAAGAAGACCGCGCAGGAGATGTGCGACAAGGCCGGCCTCAAGGTAACCGTAAAGGTAAACGGGCTCTCGGCCGAGGAACTCAAAAACCTGCTTGCCGCCATGCAGTCCGTTGCCGTGCCGGCCCCGCCTACCTCCCAGTGCCTCTCTCCCATTGGCGAAGACCTGATCCGGCGCGGGCTTGACAAGGAGTTCCAGATGGACTTTGTCGCGGCCCGCACACGCCCGAGCTCGGTGTACTCCGGCCCCCGTTTGTGGTGGAAGCGGCGATCGGGTACGGCGGACGGCTCGAACCCGAAGGAAACGCCATAATCCTCCGGTTTGCCAACCGTGTCCCGCTCATGTACCAGCAGGGTGCCTGCGCGGTTCACCGAGTGCGTTTCTAACGTGAACTGGAAGGCGTACAACATCTCC
>Ga0268356_10545_pt1 | contig 17394 bp, 14 predicted proteins | sample BioMet10_FD_194415 | JGI IMG/M metagenome (GOLD analysis project Ga0268356, IMG submission 194415) | Sewage microbial communities from Oakland, California, United States - Biofuel 10 (PacBio Assembly) | ecosystem: Engineered > Wastewater > Sewage > Unclassified | place: USA: California | collected...
CCATGACCAGGCCCGGGGTGAATTTGAAATGGAATTCGTCCGCTACGAGGAAGCACCGGCCATGGTGTCCGAAAAGGTCATCGCCGAAGCGGAAGCGCGGAAAGCACAAAAATAGACTGGATAACAGACGCAAAAGCGATGGGCTCGCCCATCGCTTTTTTTGCGGAGCGGATTTAATTTGCCACGGAGCCCCAGAATTGCTATAATAACGGAGCGAGGAAAAGAAAAGAAGGGAAGCAATCTATGAGTGATAATCGTCCCATCGGACTGATTGATTCAGGAATCGGGGGCTTTACGGTTTTAAAGGAACTGCAGCAGCGGCTCCCCGAGGAAGACATAATTTATTTGGGGGATTCCCTGCGGATGCCCTACGGCGAGCTGGACAATGACGCCATCGTCCGGTACGCCGACAGCGATATCCGTTTTCTGGAGGCCCACGGGGTCAAGGCCATCCTGCTGGCCTGCAACACGGTGTCGTCCATGGTGGACTATCTGACATCCAATGTTCCGGTGTTCTCCATCGTGGAAGCGGGCTGTCTGGCGACCCTGGACATGGTCAAATCCGGGGAAGTGGGGCTCATCGCCACCCGGGCCACGGTGAACAACAACGCCTACCCGCGAATCTTAAGCACCCTGACGGACAAGGTCACCTTCGTCCAGCAGGGGACCAAGACCCTGGCGTCGGTGATCAACAACTACCCCGACGAAATCGAGCTGCTGCGGACCCACATCCACCTGGCCATCGACCCGCTGATCCAGGAGCGCAACATCCAGATCCTGCTGCTGGGCTGCACCCATTTCCCCATCGTGCGGGAAAGCATTGAGGAGATGTATCCCCAATTTACCATCATCAACCCGGCGATTAAGCAAATCGCCATTTTAAAACGGAACCTGACCGAACGGGACGCCTTCAGCGACAACACCGGCGAACGGTACACCCAGATCCACACCACGGGGACGGTGGCGGATTTCCGCATCTTTGCCGACATGGTGGATTACCTGGGCATCGACTGCGACGAACTGAGGCGGAGCAAGCTCGATATCGATGAAGACACGGCCCGCAGGGTCTGCAGTCCGGTTTCCAATTAACAGAAAGGATATCATTTATGGAAGAAAAGAAGAAAGTATACAGTGCCATCCAGCCTTCGGGGATGTTCACCATCGGCAATTATTTCGGAGCCATGAAGAATTGGGTGGATCTCCAGAGGGAACACGACTGCCTGTTCTGCCTGGCGGACCTCCACGCCATCACCGTGCCCCAGGTCCCGGCGGACCTGCGCAGGCGCACCTACGAATGCCTGGCCCTGCTTATGGCCATCGGCATCGACCCGGAAAAATCCATCCTCTACGTCCAGTCCCAGGTGCCGGCCCACACCGAGCTCGCCTGGATCCTCAACTGCAATTCCTACATGGGTGAGCTGGGCCGCATGACCCAGTATAAGGTCAAGTCCCAGAAGCAGGGCAACAACATCCGCGTGGGGCTCTTTGACTACCCGGTGCTCATGGCGGCGGATATCCTGCTGTACCAGACGGACTGGGTGCCGGTGGGCAGCGACCAGAAGCAGCACGTGGAGCTGGCCCGGGACATCGCTGAACGGTTCAACCAGGCCTACAGCCCCACCTTCACCGTGCCGGAGCCGTGGTTCGGCACCGCGGGCAAGCGGATCATGAGCCTTCAGGACCCGTCGGCCAAGATGTCCAAGTCCGATGAAAACCCCAACGGCTTCATCTCCATGCTGGACGAACCGGGGACCATCGTGAAAAAATTCAAGCGGGCGGTGACGGATTCCGAAACGGAAGTCCGCTACGACAAGGACGCCAAGCCCGGGGTCTCCAACCTGATGGAAATCTACGGCTGCGCCACGGGGGCTTCCATGGAAGCCGTCGAAAGGGAGTTTGCCGGCAAGGGCTACGGCGATTTCAAGACTGCCGTGGGCGAAGCGGTGGCCGAATCCCTGCGCCCCATCCAGGACGAATTCAAGCGCCTGATGGACGACAAGGGCGAGCTGGAAGCCGTCATGGTGAAGGGCGCCGGCCAGGCCTCGCGCATCGCCGGCAAGACCCTGTCCAAGGTCCGCCGCAAGGTGGGGTTTGTGACGCCCAAGCACTGAAACGACAGATGATGATGACGCTTTCCCGCGGGAGAGCGTTTTTTTATGCTTGCTGTTAATGTACTCGTGTTATAATGATGGGAAATTTGGAAAAAGGAAGTGTCAGCATGAAATTTTTGTCCACGATTCGTGGAAAGGAAGGTTTGAATTGGAAGAAGGACGCGGTGGCGGGGCTCATTGTCGCGGCGGTGTCCATCCCCATTTCCATGGGGTACGCCCAGATTGCCGGGCTGCCGGCGGTGTACGGGCTGTATGGGTCGGTGCTGCCCATCATCATCTTCAGCCTGGTCTCCACGTCGGGCAACATGATCTTCGGGGTGGACGCGGCGCCGGCAGCCCTGGTGGGCGGGGTGTTGGTGACCGCCGGGGTGGCGTCGGAATCCTCCCAGGCCATGGCCATGGTGCCGGTGATCACCCTGTTTACGGCCCTGTGGCTCCTGGGGTTCTCCCTTCTTAAGGTGGGCTCCCTGGTCAAGTACATCTCTGAGCCGGTGATGGGGGGCTTCATCAGCGGCATCGGCGTGACCATCATCACCATGCAGATCCCCAAGCTTTTCGGCGGCACCTCGGGCAGCGGGGAGTTCTTCGAGCTGGCGGTCCACGTGGTCAAGTCCCTGGGGCAGATCAACGGCCTGTCCCTGGCCATCGGCCTGGCGGCGCTGGCGGTCATCCTGGCGGGCCGGCGCTTCGCACCCAAAATCCCCATGGCGGTCATCGTCATGGGGCTGGGGGCCTTGGGACAGATATTCTTTCATCTGGACCGGTACGGCGTCAAGCTGCTGCCCCAGGTACACAATGGCCTGCCGGCGCTGGTGGTTCCCGATGTACCCTATGCAGTGAGCCTTGCCGGGGGGAGCAGCCTCATCGTCATGAGCCTGTCCGTGGCTCTGGTGATCATGGCGGAAACCCTGCTGGCCTCCAACAGCATGGCGTCCAAGAAGGGCTATAAGCTGGACGACAACCAGGAAATCATGGCCTATGCCCTGGGAAATGCGGCGGCGGCCTTCACCGGGTGCTGCCCGGTCAACGGCAGCGTGTCCCGCATGGGCATCGCGGACCAGTTTGAAATGGGCTCCCAGCTCACGGGACTGGTGGCCGGGGCGGCCATGACCCTGCTGCTTTTGTTCGGCACGGGGTTCATCGGCTTTCTGCCGGTGCCGGTGCTCACGGCCATCGTCATCGCGGCCCTGACCGGGGTGGTGGAATTCGGCCTGGCCCGCCGGCTGTACCTCATCGAGCGCCGGGAGTTTTACATCTTCTTGGGGGCCTTTCTGGGGGTGCTGGCCTTCGGCACGGTGTACGGCGTCATCATCGGCGTGATCCTGTCCTTCGGGGCGGTGGTCATGCGCACAGTCAACCCGCCGCGCTCTCCCCTGGGGGTCATCCCCGGCCACGAGGGCTTCCACCGGCTCAAGAACTATCCCGACGCCCAGCCCATCCAGGGGGCGGTGATCTACCGCTTTTCCGCCAGCCTGTTCTTCGCCAACATCGACGTGTTCGAGTCGGATATCGAGAACAGCCTCCAGTCCGATACCCGGGTGGTCATCGTGGACGCCAGCGGCGTGACCAGCCTGGATGTGACGGCGGCGGAGCGCATCGGCCGGTTGTACGAGGAGATGAAGAAATGGGGCATCCGCTTTTACCTGACGGAGCACATCAGCGAGGTCAATACCATGCTGCGCCAGGTGGGGTGCAAGTCCATGATCGAGGAGGGGGGCGTCCAGCGCCACGTGCGGGATGCCCTGCGGGACGCGGGGTACAAATGGCCCTACCCCCTGGAGGGCAAGGGCTGGAAGCTGGGACTTCGGGATTTCCACCAGCGCCGCATCCAGAACGATTTGCAGTGGGCCTTCGGCGAGGAAGCCGACGCCATGATGGACGCCCACGTGCTGAAGAACCTGCAGAAGATCAACCCCGGCGACGGCGAGAACCTGGAGCAGAAGCTGGATCATCTGATGGAGGACGACGGCATCTGGAGCCACATGTCCCAGGTGGAGCGGGCCTCCATGCTGGAGCATCTGGAAATGCGCATCAAGGAGGTGGCGGACAAGCTGGGGGAAAACGAAGAGACCATCGAGTCGGCCATTTTGAAGAAGCGGGCGGAGATCGCCCGGGCCCTGGAGGACAATCCGGAGTTCCTCCGCTACCTGGTGGAGCACCAGGAAGACCTGGACCGCCGTTTTGCCGAGAGCAGGGAGCAGGCCTTCAAGCGCCTGGTCCAGCTCCGCCGGATCTGCGAGCATGTGATCGAGGACGCCAAGCAGCATAAGAAGGAGTGATGGCCGGGCTGGCTCCGGTGCTTTCCACGATGGGGGATCAGGACCCCGGGACAGCTGGGTGGTTTTATATTTCAATCCTATCTTTTTAAGAAATTAACGCTGTTTTTACAGTTGTGACGATGGTTTTCATGGTATAATAAAAAGAAATACGAATGAAGGAGAGTACCGCTATGATCAAACGATTCGCGGTCATTTATATCGGCTCCAACAAGTGCGAGCTGGTGGTGGGCCAACGGGGCAAGGGCCGGGTGAACATTCTGGACCGGGCCATGTACCCCATCGACCTGGGCAGCCAGACCTTTGCCAAGGGGACCATCGATTACCCGTCGGTGGTGGCTCTGTCCAAAATCCTCAATGATTATATCGAAATCGCCTCATCCTCGGCGGTGGATGCCATCGAAATCGTCGGGACGGCGGCACTGCGGGAGGCGGTAAACCGGACCTACGCCCTGGAACAGATCCGGATCTTCACCGGCGGCCGGCCGGTGCGCCTGCTGACCAAGGAGGAGGAGGTGTCCCTGGTCTGCCGCTACATGGTGTTTACCGGTGGCGCGGACCAGTTTAACGACGACCGCAACCATCTGCTTTCCATCTTCTCCAGCGGCAACATCAGCCTGGCCCTGATAGCCGGGGGGAAGATCGTGGCCACCCACAACGCGGACATGGGCTACATGAAGATGCAGGAGCTCTTCCGGGATGTGGAGGAACGCACCGGCAATTACGAAGCCCTGCTGGGGGATTACATCGCCATCCGGTCCCGGGCCATCACCGACAGCGTGGGCGGGCGGCAGGTGGGAAGCCTCACCGTGGCGGCCCACGATGTGGAGGTCATCGCCGGCCTGAGCGGGAAGACCCTGGGAGAGGACGGCCTTTACCGGGTGGGGCGCAAGGATTTTGTGGCCCTCCAGGACCAGGTGGAGGGCCTGGGGACCGCCCAGATCATGAAGAAGTACCCGCGGATCACCCACTACCAGGCGGAAACCCTGCGCCACACCCTGATGCTCTACATCAAGCTCATGAAGGAGACGGGGATGGAATCCATGACCCTGATCCCCATGAGCATCGCCGACGCGCTGATGCAGTTCCAGTTCAATGTGACCCGGGACCGGGAGCTGAGGGAGTGGATCGCCGACAGCACCTACGCCTCGGTGCGGGTCCTGGCAAAGAAATTCCAGACCGATACGGCCCACACCGACGCGGTGGAAGAGGTGGCAAGCCGGTTCCTGGGAGCCCTGCGGGTCCGCTACCAGATGGATGCCCGGGACGCCCAGTACCTGCGGCTGGCGGCCCAGCTCCTGGATGTGGGCCAGTTCGTCGGGGAATCCAACCAGGGGGATGTGGCCCGGGACATCATCGAAAATTCCGATATCATCGGCCTGGGACGCAGTGAAAAGCGCATCGTCGGCAGCATCGTCAAGGGGGTGCGCCAGATGGATTTTGAGTCCTCCGACCCCTTCCTCCGGGCGGAGGAATGGCTGCGGGTGTCCAAGCTGGTGGCCATCCTCAAGCTGGCCCAGGCCCTGGACAAGAGCCATAAGCAGAAGGTCAGCAAGCTGCGCTGCCACCTGGACGAACAGGAGTTCGTGGTGACGGTGACCACCAGCAAGAACATTCAATTGGAAAAGTATTTCTTTAATTTAAGCCGCCAGGCCTTCCGCCGCGTCTTCGGCGCCGGCGCCACGCTGCGGATCAAGAGGGTGTCATTATGAGAGAAGATTTGTATATCAACCGGGAAGTCAGCTGGCTGGATTTCAACTACCGGGTTCTGGAAGAGGCCTACGACAAGACCAATCCCATCATGGACCGGTACAAGTTCCTGGCCATCACCGCCTCCAACCTGGATGAATTCGTCATGGTGCGGATCGCCGGGATCATGGACCAGATCGGCGTGGGGTACGACAAGCGGGGCATCGACGGGCGGACGCCCATGGAGCTGCTGGGTGTGATCAACGCCGGCGCCCACGAGATGATGAAGCGCCAGTACAACTGCCTGAACAAGTCCCTGCTGCCGGAAATGGAGCAGATGGGCATCGAGCTGGTGACGGCGGAGGAAATGACCGCCGAGGAACGGGATTACGCCGAGGATTATTTCAACGAATTCTGCTACCCGGTGCTCACCCCCCAGGCCATCGACAACAGCCGGCCCTTCCCCCTGGTCAAAAACAACCAGGTCTACCTGTGCATCCAGCTGGTGGATACCCAGGAGAGCAAGAAAAAAAAGAAGAAGGAAAAAGACAAGGACAAGGACGAATCCCTGATGGCCATCCTGGAGATTCCCAGCGTGATCCCCCGGATCCTGGCCCTGCCGGCGCCGGAAAAGGAAGGCCCGAGACGTTACACCTTTGTGGAGGAGGTCATCAAGCCCCACGCCGGGGAGCTCTTCCCGGGATTCAACGTGAAGAACATCGGCGAGTTCCGCATCACCCGCAACGGGGATCTGGACATCGACGAGGATGAAGCGGAAGACCTGCTCATGGAAATTGAAAAGTCCATCAAGCAGCGCAAATGGGGGGCCTGCATCCGCCTGGAAATCGGCAAGGGCTTCAACAAAAAAGCCCTGAAGAAGCTCATGGACGAGCTGGAGATCGACGAGCCCCTGGTCTATGAGCTCAAAGGCCCCCTGGACCTGACCTGCTTCATGAAATTCCAGGGCCGGCCGGAATTCGCCCAGTGGCGGACGCCGGGGTGGAAGCCCGTGCCCTCCCCGGATTTTTACGGCCATTCCGACATCTTCAAGGTCATCCGGGAAAAGGACCGGCTGATCCACCACCCTTACCAGTCCTTTGACGCGGTGATCAACTTTGTGAGCAGGGCGGCGGAGGACCCGGCGGTGCTGGCCATCAAGCAGACCCTGTACCGGGTCAGCGGGGACTCGCCCATCATCGCGGCGCTGATCAAGGCGGCGGAGAACGGCAAGCAGGTCACGGTGCTGGTGGAGCTCAAGGCCCGCTTCGACGAAGCCAACAACATCGTCTGGGCCAAGAAGCTTGAAAAAGCCGGCTGCCACGTGATCTACGGCCTGGTGGGCCTGAAGATCCACTGCAAGATGATCCTGGTGGTGCGGGAGGAAAGCGAGGGCATCAAGCGCTACGTCCACCTGGGCACGGGGAACTACAACGACGTCACCGCCGGGCTGTACACGGACATCGGCATGTTCACCGCCAAGGAGAGCTACGCCACCGACGTGTCCACCCTGTTCAATTTATTGTCCGGCTACAGCCACTACACCCTGTGGAACAAGCTGGAGGTGGCGCCTTCCACCCTGCGGGACGCCTTCGTCCGGATGATAACCCGGGAAATAGAAAATGTGAAGATGGGGGGCAAGGGCCTCATCGTCGCCAAGATGAACGCCCTCATCGACGACCCCATCGTGGAGCTGCTTTATACGGCTTCCCAGGCGGGGGTGGAGATCCACCTCATCGTCCGGGGGATGTGCTCCCTGATCCCGGGGATTCCGGGCATCAGCGACAACATCGTGGTCCACAGCATCGTGGGGACTTTTCTGGAGCACAGCCGGATTTATTATTTTTACAACAACGGCGACGACGAGTTGTACCTGTCCAGCGCGGACTGGATGCAGCGGAACCTGAACCGCCGCATCGAGACCCTGTTCCCCATTGAGGACGAGGATCTGCGGAAGGAAGTGTTCCACATCCTGGACATCACCTGGCGGGATACCATCAAGACCCGGCTGATGACCGGTACCGGGGAATACGTGCGGCTGGACAAGCGGGGCAAGGAGCTTTTGGAATGTCAGGATTATTTCTGCAAGGAGGCGGAAGAACGGTTCTTCCAGGCCAAGAAAAAATTAGAGGGGACGAAACGCGATGAGGAATGAAAATGGGAATCAGAGCATCGGTGTCATCGACATCGGCTCCAACAGCGTCCACCTGGTGGTGGGCATGTACCACGCCGGGGAATATTACTCCATTGTGGACGATGTGAAGGTCAACGTGCGGCTGTGCGAGGGCCTGTCAGAAACGGGGATGTTGAGCGAGGAACGCATGGCCCTGGGGGTGGAAACCCTGGGCATGTTCAAGCGGATGTGCGACACCTACCAGCTGGATCAGATCCGGGCCGTGGCCACGGCGGCGGTGCGCAAGGCCGACAACGGCGGGGAATTCTGCCGCCGGGTGGCCGATGAGGTGGGCATCCAGATCGAGATCATCCCCGGGGAGATGGAGGCCACCTACGATTACCTGGGGACCATCAACACCATCGCCATCCAGGATGCCCTGATGATGGACATCGGCGGCGGCTCGGCAGAGTTCGTGCTCATCAAGGACCGGCAGAAGCTGGACGCCATCAGCCTGCCCTTCGGGTCCATCGACCTGGCGGAAAAATTCGGCCTCAAGGACCACATCACCCCGGAAGCCCTGGACCGGCTGGACGCCTTCCTGGAAGGGGCCTTCTCCCAGTACCCCATCTTCAGGAAGGCCAAGGGCCTGCCCCTTTTGGGGGTGGGAGGCACCATCCGCAACATCGGCCGGAATCCACCGGCGCATGACCGATTATCCCCTGGAAATCGCCCACAATTACCCCATGAACCGCCAGGAGGTGGCGGGGGTGTGCGATTTGGCGGCGGGCATGGACCTGGCGGAGCGCCGGGAGCTCAAGGGCCTGTCCAAGGGGCGCACGGACATCTTCATCGGCGCCAGCCAGGCGGTGCTCAAGGTGATGAAGACCATCCACAGCGACCGGATCATCATTTCCGACGCCGGCCTGCGGGACGGCGTGGCCTACGAATACCTGGGCTACGGCGAAGGGGAGCTGGTCCCTGACGTGTACGAGACCTCCCTGACCAACATCATGATGAACCTGGACGTCAACGTGCCCCACGGCTTCCACCTGTACCAGCTGGCCACCCAGATGTTCGACGAGCTGGCCCCCCTGCACAAGGTGCCGGCGGCCTACGACCGGATCATCAAGACCAGCGCCATGCTCCACGACTGCGGCATCAAGATCCAGTACAGCAACCACCACGAGCACAAGCTTCTACCTGATCCTCAACTCCGGCCTCAACGGCGTGTCCCAGAAGGAGCTGCTCATGAGCGCCTTTGCGGCCCTGAACCACCGGACCAACAAGAAGGTCAAGGTGGACGAGGAATACGAGGCCATGCTCACGGGCAAGGACCGGAAGGTCATCGACCTCCTGAGCCTGTTCCTGCAGATCGGCGAGTACCTGGACCGGAGCATGGACGGCGTGGTCAAGAGCATCCGCTGCGACATCGACGGCGAGTCGGTGGTCATGCACGTGATCTCCCGGGAACACTCGGTCTTCGCCGACCAGGTCATCGACGAGTGCGGCAAGAAGTTCAAGCGCATCCTGGGGCGGGAACTGCAAATTAAAAATGAAGTGGTGGCGTCCTGATCCCGGAGCCACCAAAAAAAGGGCTGTTGCACCTGGAAAAGTAAGGGGCAGCTGTCCGGCACGTAAATCACATCCAAGGTCGACTTGACGCGAACAGCGAAGCTGTCCGTGGAGCGGAGACTGGGATGTCTTTAAGTGCCGGACTGCGACCGAAAACTTTCTCTTGGTGCAGCAGCCCTTTTGGCGTCAGATTATCAGCGTCAGGGACACCGGACAGTGGTCCGAGCCCATGACATCGGTGTGGATGGCCGCGTCGGCGATGAGGTCCCGGGCGTTTTCTGAGGCGAAGAAGTAGTCGATGCGCCATCCCGCGTTGTTCTTGCGGGCGTTGAAGCGGTAGCTCCACCAGGAGTATTCCACCTTGTCCGGGTACAGCTCCCGGAAGGTGTCGATGTAGCCATCGGCCAGGAACTGGTCCACCCACTGGCGCTCGATGGGCAGGAAGCCCGAGCGCTTGGCGTTGGACTTGGGATTCTTCAGGTCCATGGGGCAGTGGGCGGTGTTCACATCGCCGCAGACGATGACCTTTTTCCCCTGGGCCACCAGGGCGTCCACGTCCTTCTGGAAGCAGTCGTAGAAGTCCATCTTGAACTGGAGGCGCTCCTCGTCCTTCTGGCCGTTGGGAAAGTAAATGTTGAAAAACGTGAAGTCCGGGTACTCCATGATGATGGTCCGGCCCTCGTGGTTGAACCGGTCGTCGGAGAGGCCGGTGGTGATGGACAGGGGTTCTTGCTTATAATAGACGGCGGTGCCGCTGTAGCCGGCCCGTTCCGCGGGGTGGAAGAAGGCGTGGTAGCCGTCGATGGCCTTCAGGCCGTCGTCCAGCTGGGAATCGTCGGCCTTGACCTCCTGGATCCCCAGGATATCCGGCTGGGCGGACAGCACCCATTCCACAAAGCCCTTTTTCTGCGCGGCGCGGATGCCGTTCACATTCCAGGAATAAAGTTGCATGTCGTTCTCCTTTGTCTGAGTCTTGGTATCATTATAAGGTAAGGCCGTTAAAATGTAAAGGCACCAGGGCCGATGCCCCGGGAGATTTTGGCCCATGGCGAAATCCTATCCGAACTCTCCCTTCTTTTTATGGATTTTTAAACATGCTTCTGTTATACTGATATGAAATGATGAATGTGACACAGAGGAAGGAAAAATCCATGAAATATATAATCGGGCTGGATGGCGGACTTACCCAGACAAAAGCAGTACTCTTTGATTTGAAAGGCGCCGAAATCAATAAAATCATGGTCGAAAACGAAATCCTGGCGGATGGCGACCGGCGGGAGATCGAGATGATTCCCTTTTGGGAAATGGCGGCGGCATCGGTTTCCCTGCTGATGTCCCAGGGGCCGGCGGAACCGGATGACATCATGGGCATCGGCCTGACGGGACAGGGCGAGGGGCTCTGGCCCATCGGCCAGGACGGCAAGCCCGTGGGCAACGCCATTTTGGGCATCGACCACCGGGCCAGCGACGAAGCGGCCTACGTGCGGGAACGGACGCCCGGCATGGGCAAGCTCATCCACCGCAACATCGGCTGTCCGGTGCGGGAGGGCAGCGCCCTGATGATCCTGCGCTGGATGAAGAAGCACCGGCTGGACCAGTACCGCCGGATCAAGGTGGTACTCTTCGCCAAGGACTGGCTGCGCTACTGCATGACCGGACGGATGGTCACGGACTTTTCCGACGGGGTGTCCTCGTTCCTGCGGTTCCCCAACGGCCGGGTCCCCAGCCAGATGCTCACCGTGCTGGAGCTTTCCGACGCGGTGGAAAAGCTGCCCGGGGTGCTGGACGCGGCCAACATCGCCGGCACCCTGACGGAAGAAGCGGCCCAGAAGATGGGCCTGAACCCCGGAACCCCGGTGGCCACCGGGGCCATGGACATGGTCTCCGCCTCATTGGGCGTGGGAGCCATCACCCCCGGGGATGTGTCCGTGGTCATGGGCGCTCCCAGCTCGGCCATGGTGGTCCACGAAAAGGAAAACTGTGACCCTACCCGGTTCTGGCAGCACTTCATCTGCCACGCTAAGGATGACCTGGCCCTGGAGGTCATGTCCACCGTGGACATCACCGCCAACATCGAGTGGGCCCTGGAAGAGCTCACCGGCACCCTGGATTACGCCCTGGCGGACCAGCTGGTGGAACAGGCGGCCCCAGGCAGCGGCGGCGTCATCTTCCAGCCGTTTCTGGCGGCGTCCCGGGAACGGGTGAACATGGTCCCCGGCAACGCCACGGCCAGCTTTTTCGGCATGACCGAGGCCACCACCAAGCGGCAGATGCTGCGCTCGGTGTACGAGTCCATCGCCTACTCCCTGCGGGATTCCATGATGGATTACAAGGAAATCAGCCGGATCATGCTCTCCGGCGGCGGCCCCTCCGGCGGCGTGCTGCCCCGGATCATCGCCGACGTCACTGACTCCACGGTGGCCGTCTCCAAGGGGTCGGAATTCGCGGCCCGGGGCGCGGCCATGGCGGCCGGCGTGGGCCTGGGGGCTTACCAGGATTTTGACGACGCGGTCAAGAAATGCTGCAAACTGGAAAATGTGTACCAGGCCAAGCCCAAGGCCATCTACGAGGACGGCTACCTGCTGTACCGGGATCTCCGGCGGGCCTTCGCCCCCCTGTGGGGACGGCGGCAGGCGCTGCTGCTCAGGCATCAGAAATAAGAAGGAAACAAGTCCTGTAAGTGCAGGTGTCAGGGGCAGGACCCCGTCAGGACATCTGCACTTTTATGGCATTGCGACGCAGGCGCGGCCGCACCTGTGAAAATCTGGAGGATTCCCGCATGGATTCACAAAAAAGATTGAAAAGCAAGGGCAAGGCATCCTCGTACATCTTATCCGTCATTTTGATCCTGTGCATGTTTGCGGCGGTCATCACCATCGGCATGCACCAGGTGGCGGAAAATGAGGAGAACATCCACGAGGAAGTGCTCGCCACCCTGGATTTGAATGCACAGGTCATCAGCCAGCAGATCGGGGACATGTACGTGTCCCTCAGTGCGGCAGCCCCCGGTCTGGCCTTTGAGGCGGGGTTCACCCAGGACCAGATGCTCCTTTCCATGACGGCCCTGCGCAACGCCTGCGGGTTCGACTACGTGGTCCGCACCAATTCGGAGGGGATCGCCTTCAATTATCAGGGCAAGGAAAACATCAACCTGTCCGGCCGCCAGTACATCCGCGACGCCCTTCAGGGGAAGCAGGCCTGTGAATACGTCGCCTCGGGGACCTACGACCCCAGCAGCGCCTACGTCATCCTGGCTGTTCCGATCGCCTACAACGGCACGGTCACCGGGGTCCTCCACGGAAGCTACAAGGTGTCCAACCTGGACGGCATCCTGGCCAAGTTCGCCAAGAACGGCCGGATCACCAGCAGCGGCACCTTTATTGTGGCCATGGATGGTACCGTTATCGGAGCCAGCGACCGGAAGGCCAGCTGTGATCCCTTCATCCAGGTGCTCCTGGGCAAATCCGGGGTCCGGAGTACGGATGCCGACGCGGTGGCCGCCAATCTGAAGGCCGGGAAGAGCGGCTACCTGACCCTGACGGACAATGGCAAGAAGCAGTACTATTACTACGAGCCCCTCACCGATGTGAAGAGCTGCCAGTGGGTGATGGTGACGCAGGTCAGCCAGTCGGCCATCGCCGAGAACAACCGGCCCCTGGTCATCGCGCTGATCTTCCTGTCGGCGATCGCCGTGTGCATCACCGCCGCCCTGATTTATTCCGTGGTCCGGCGGCAGCAGCTCATGGATCTGCGGAGCCGGGAAGCCCAGGAGCTTTCCAAGGCTCTGGCCGACGCCGAGCAGGCCAACCGCGCCAAAAGCGATTTCCTTTCCCGCATGAGCCACGATATCCGGACGCCCCTCAACGGCATCATCGGCATGACCTACCTGACCCGGGAGATGGCCCTGCCCGAGGCGGCCCTTTCCAATCTGGACAAGATCGGCACCTCCTCCAAGTTCCTCCTGAGCCTGGTCAATGATATCCTGGATATGTCCAAGGCCGAGAGCCAGGAGATGGTGTTCAACCCCGAGCCCTATCCCTTTGAGGATTTCAACGCCTATCTGGACGCCGTGATCCGGCCCCTGTGCGACGAGAAGCGCCAGGAATTCCGCTTCGAGGCCGAGCCCCTGGAGGGCTACACCCCGGTGGTGGACATCATGAAGATCAACCAGATTTATTTCAACCTGCTGTCCAATGCTGTGAAGTACACGCCGGAGGGCGGGACCATCACCCTGCGGATCCAGGAGGAATGGGTTCCCGAGGACCACATCCGCTTCACCATGATGGTGAAGGACAGCGGCATCGGCATGAGCGAGGAATTCCAGAAGTCCATGTTCGAGCCCTTCACCCAGGAAAACCGCCGGGATGCCTCCATGGCCCGGGGCACCGGGCTGGGACTGGCCATCGTGAAAAGGACCGTGGACGCCATGGGCGGCATCATCACCGTGAAAAGCAAGACCGACGAGGGAACCACCTTCACTATCATCATCACCTCCCCCTGCGTCCCTCAATCCGCCCTGGAGGAAGAAAAGCGGGCGGAGGCCCGGGTATCCGACCTGGATTACAGCGGCCTTGCCGGCCGGCACATCCTGCTGTGCGAGGATCATCCCCTGAATCAGGAAATCGCCAGGGCCCTGCTGACCAAAAAAGGGATGCTGGTCCAAATCGCCGAGGACGGGCAGAAGGGGCTGGAGATGTTTTCCAGGACCCCGGTGGGGTATTACGACGGCATCCTCATGGATATCCGCATGCCGGTGATGGACGGCTACGAGGCGGCCCGGAGGATCCGCGCCCTGGAACGGCCGGACGCCAAAACCATCCCCATCCTGGCCATGACCGCCAACGTCTTTGCCGACGACGTGCAGAAATGCCTGGACGCCGGCATGGACGGTCACATCGCCAAGCCCATCGACCCGGCCCGGCTCTACGAGGCGCTGCTGAAATTCTGCGCCGGGGAAAAATCCTGAAGGCAGGAAAATCACATACAAAAGAGAAAGACCAGAAGATGGCTGCCATCCTCTGGTCTTTTTTACGGGGTGTTCCGGTGTTTTTTGAGTGTCAAAATAAATCACTGCAGCTTTTTCTGGAGCATGGACGGGTTGGTGGCGTGGGCCAGGGCCGTCTGGGCGGTGACTTCCCCCCGGCGCACCATGCCGGCCAGGTAGGTGTCCATGGAGAACAGGTCCTTCTGGTTGGAGGAGTAGATGAGGCCGCCGATCTGGTGGGTCTTGTTGTCCCGGATCATGTTGGCGATGCCGGCGTTGACGGTGAGGACCTCGAAGACCGGGAGCAGGCGGCTGCCGTCGGCGGCCAGGACCAGCTGCTGGGAGACCACGGCGGACAGGCACATGGAAAGCTGGACGGCGATCTGGGCCTGCTGGTTGGGCGGGAAGGCGTCGATGACCCGGTCGATGGTGTCCGCCGCGCTGATGGTGTGCATGGTGGAGATGATCAGATGGCCGGTTTCCGCGGCGGTCATGGCCACGTTGATGGTCTCGTAGTCCCGCATTTCACCCAGCAGGATGTCGTCGGGGCTCTGGCGCAGGGAGGCCCGCAGGGCGGTGACGTAGTCCCGGGTGTCGGTGCCGATCTCCCGCTGGCTGACGATGCTCATCTTGTGGGGGTGGAGGTGCTCCAGAGGGTCCTCCAGGGTGATGATGTGGTCCGCCCGGGTCTGGTTGATGTGGTCGATCATGCAGGCCAGGGTGGTGGACTTGCCGCTGCCCGCCGGCCCGGTGATGAGAATCATGCCCTTGCGGATGTCCGCCAGGCCGATGACGGAATCGGGGATGCCCAGGGCCTTGGGATCCGGCAGGTTGAAGTCGATGATGCGGATGACGGCGGAGGCGGTGCCCCGCTGCTTGTAGGTGCTGGCCCGGTACCGGGAGACGCCGGGGAGGGCGAAGGAGAAGTCATCGTCGCCGTTCTTGCTGAAGGCGTCGTAATTCCGCCCGTCGGCGATGGTGTAGATCCCCTGGATGAGCCGGGCGGTGTCCTTGGGCATGAGCCGGTCCTTGGTGACGTGGATCAGCTTGCCGTTGATCTTGTAGGTCAGGGGAAGCCCGGTGACGATGAAGATGTCGGAAGCCCCCTGTTGGGTGGCGTGGGTTAAGATGGTCTGAATATCCATATGTGGCTCCTGTCATTGAATGGGCAATAAATTGAGGGTGGTGTCGCTGGGGGTCCAGGTGCCGGTTGTTTTCCACCTGCCACTGGCTCACGGTGTAGTAGCCCTCACCGGCGGCCCCGGGGTAATGGGGGGTGACGGCCACGGCCAGCTTCTGGCTGTCGCTGATCTTAAAATCCGCCGTCAGGGTCCGGGCGCCCGCCGTCCCAGGTCCAGCCCGTGGGAGGCGCGGCGGCCACAGCGGCCTCCAGGCCCCCCTGGCCGCCGCTGGCGGGGTAAAGGGCCGCCAGGGCGTCGTCCAGGGCGGCCAGACCTTCCTCGGCCTGGCTGCAGGCGGCGTAGTAGGCAGTGGTGTTGTCGGTGGTGGACTGGGCCAGCTTCTTGTCAGCGTTGGCGCTGACCACCGACAGGGTGGCGAAGGTCACCAGGCAGAGAACGGTGAAGATCACCAGCAGGAAGGAGGCGCCGGTGTTCACAAAGCCGAATTTTTTCTTTTCCATAGCGGCCTCCTTATAAGGTTTTGGGAATGTGGCTTTCCATCTCCAGGGTGTACAGGCTCTGGCTGTCGGAAAGCCGGACGACGGCGATGGCGGTTTTGACCAGCCGGCCGTCACTGGTCTGGCGGATATCCATGCGGTAGGCCGAGCCGCTTTCCGGATGGGCCCGCCAGTTGGCGTCGTAATACAGGTGGAGCCCGCCGTCGGCCGGGGACTCGGTGGCCGCCAGGCTGTGGCGGATCAGGGCGTTTTTGGCGTCAGTGGGAGCGCTGCGGATGATTTCCGCCGCGGTCTGGGCCTCCTGGACCGCCTGGGACCGGGCCGCCGTGTCCACACTCAGGGTGTGGGCCTTGACGAAGATCTGGACGCACACGGCGCTGGCCAGGGCGAAGAACAGGATGGCCAGGATCATCTCCACGAGGAGCAGGCTGTAGCGGGAGTGGGTGGTTCGGACGGGTTTCATGAGGTCGTCCCTCCCGCCGCCGTGCCGGTGACCTTGAGGCAGGTGGTCTGGGTCCTGCCGCCGGTGTCGGTGATGGTCAGGCTCAGCAGGCTGCCGTCGGCGCTGGGGGTGAAGGCCTGGACCTCGGTGATGGTCTGCCCCTGGCCGGGGACCACCGCCGTGCCGTCCTTGATGAAGAGCTCCATGAGCTCGCCCTGGTAGGCGTAGAGGTAGGTGGTGGTGCCGGCGCCGCTGCCGCTGCCGGCGATGACCAGCGCGGGCTGGCTGCCCACGGTGCCCACGGTGATCCGCCCCGCTCCGTCGTTCTGGCGGACCTTCTGCTCCACGTAGGTCATGGCCGTGCGGCTGGTGTAGTGCTCGTTGAGCCCCGTCACCGTGCCCTTGTACACGTTGATGCCGATGATGATGACGATGAAGGCCGAGGCGGCGAAGAAGCAGAACAGGGCCAGCACGAAGACCAGGTCCACGGTGTGGCCCCGGGAGCCCTTTCCGCGGATCATGATTTCCCTCGCAGGGAGACCACGGTGATATCGGCATGACGTTGGAG
>Ga0268356_10038_pt1 | contig 17274 bp, 13 predicted proteins | sample BioMet10_FD_194415 | JGI IMG/M metagenome (GOLD analysis project Ga0268356, IMG submission 194415) | Sewage microbial communities from Oakland, California, United States - Biofuel 10 (PacBio Assembly) | ecosystem: Engineered > Wastewater > Sewage > Unclassified | place: USA: California | collected...
CGGGCTGTGCGGCTCCAGCGGCAGTATCGCCGCAGAGGACGGCTTCGCGCATCGTCTTGAGGGTTTCATCCATCTCCCACTCGCTGCGCGTGCCACGGAGATACTCGCGGATGAGCGGGTCGAGCTGGTGGTCCCAGATAGCATCGAGCTCGTCCTCTTTGGCGGGACCCCTCTCGCCGTTATCGTTCCTCCGCCCGAGGAGGTAGCTCGCCCCTATCTCGTACGTGGGACCCAGATCGGGGTTCTCGTCGATGACCTTGTTTAGACGCCTTAGACGCTCCCTTAGACGCTCGATGAGCTTGCTGCCTTCGCCGAGGATCTCTCCAGCCGTGTTCTCGGGGGTTATCTCCCTGAAGCGGAAGCGACGCCTCATCGCGAAGTCGAAGGTGTCCACGCTGCGGTCGATGTCGTTCATAGTACCGATGACGTAGACGTTCTCGGGAACATAGAGACGCTTGTCGGGGTCATCATGCATGTTGGCGTACTGGGTGAGAACGCCTCCCTCTTGGCCACGATAGCCGGGATCGATGGAGAAGAAGAGCTCGCCGAATATCTTCGAGATGTCGCCACGGTTTATCTCGTCGATGACAAAGACATACTTCTCGTCCGGGTGGTTGGCCGCCTCCTTGAGAAAGCTGGCGAAGGTTCCGTCCTTCAGTTCGAATCCAATCCCCTCATCACCCTTGGACGGACGAAGCCCCTCTACGAAATCGGTATAGTCATAGCTCGGATGGAACTGCACGAAACCGAACTGCTTGTATTTCTCATTTTCAGGGTCGGTCAGGTCCTCTGGCTCGCAGCCAATGATCTTTGCGGCTACCCGACGTGCGAGATGAGTCTTCCCCGTGCCGGGAGCGCCATGAAGGATGAGGTTGTAGGATTGCTTGACCTCTTCACAGACTTCATCTGCCAGGCTTTCTTTCATCTCCGTGGCACCTCCACTTTCGTTTTGGCCGTCCCCGGCCTTCATTCGTTCGAGGCACGCCATAACATCTGGGTTATATTGAGCATCGTAGAACACACGAAAGCTCTTTCCAGGATAATTAGTGTCACGGAACCTCTGCAGGTTCTTCGTGTTTCTGACGTAACTTTGGCAGTCGAATTTTCCGAGCTTCTCCTCCATCCCGAGGGCAACCCATATTCTCTTTATGTTGCTTTTGCTGTCGCCTTCGCCGTTGAGAACCGGGAAGACATCTGGGTCAAGGCAGTGGAGTATTTCCGAGGCCATCCCCCTGATGTGCTCGTGGTTCGGCTCCTTGAGTCCCTCATCCAGCACTTCAAGAGCTTGTTCGCGCTCGTCCGACTGAAGCAGCTCGAAGACGCGCGTGCACAGAGTGATGAAGTTCCCCGCAGAATCTTTGCTGATTCTACTGATGGTAGTATTGCGGTGGAACAACCCCATCGGGCTTTTGCTTGACCTGCCATCCTCGAGGATTTTTTGAAGAGCGTCCTGATCGGGAAGGCTGCTTTTCTTTAAAAGCCCAAGTTTGATATCGTAACCGCTCTCGAGGTCATTCGTTCCGTCTGTCTCGACGAGACCATGCAGGAACCGAAAGTCCGCGTTGCCGATACTGTTTTTGTTGAGTGCAGAGTAGCTCTCGATTGCGAGGGGGACAGCCTTGTAGGAAAGGTTGTCCCTGTCTGCGGCTTCCTCCCCGGATGATTTCAGGTAGCCCTCTACGAGGTCCTTCAATTCCGTTAGGTCTGGCTCTTTCGACAACTCAAATCACGCCTCTCGCAGAGTTTCACGACTGATGTAAAAAATTCTAGCACCGCGCTGAGGAGTGTTCGCTTGGAACTTCTCGTGTGTCTGTCAACAGCCCAAAGAGAGTCTTCTCCACAAGGCACGTCATCTTGGAAGAGTCATCCATGACCATTTAGGCGTTATACCTTGGCAGCCAAGTCCGCAAGGCTTTGTGGACCACTCTCATTCGACGAACGCTGTTCGATACCTCAAATACACTTACTTCGTCATGGCGCAGCTCACTCACGGAAAACATCCTCGTTTTCGCCAACGCACAGGTCAATCAGCCTGACAGCCAACTGGGAACAAGGACCGTGACCGGATGGCACGGCTTCGGCGGTCATCTGGAATGGGACGGCCTATCGGTTTGCATATATAATCTTTTGAATCGTAATGCTTTGATTTCTAAAACGTACGGCACTTTTTCGTCGTTCATGTGAATGGCTTTTTGCGAACACTTCTGCGTACACGTAAGACAGCTAAGACACTTAGCTCCAAATATCGGTTTTGCCTCATTGAGTTTGATATTGTCCGTCAGACAGACCCGCGCACAGGCGCCGCACCCGTTACGGTTGGCTGCGACGGGGCTTTTGTTTCGCCTACACCGATTCTATGGCCGCAATTCCTAAGGTGCATGCTCGTCGTAAACCGGCTGAACCACGAACTACGCTGAATCGACTGCCTCCGCGCATTCATATCGATCTGCCATTTGGACTCCTTTTCGAAGCTCCTTTTGCATTTCATAGCCGAGTAGGTAATTCTGAGGCTTCACCAGCTTCTGCGAGCGATTACGACCCCCTAGTTGAGCGGTCGGTAGGTTCGGGCATCGCAGCACGACGAGCGCTATGAGGTTACCAATGCTACGGAATCCGTAGCCCGTATGCACAGCGAGCTCGGTCTTGTTGTTGATGGCTTCAATCCGCACGTTCGAGACGTCCAGAGCCACGGCGCGCATGCTAGATCCCTATGTCGGCACGCGTTCTTCGAGAGCTCACGGATGATCTTTGTGCCGCTGCGTCAGACACTCCTGAGCCAGGAAATCAAGCGAACCTCAGCTTCTTTTCCAACTGTCATCTTGAAGACGTCACGTTACCTCTCTTCGGGCAGATGGGTGCGGTAGAGACGCTTGTTCTCGCGGGTGATGCAACCAAGCGTCCTCTCCTGATGCCCAATAAGGTTATCGGGGGTTCTTGAGCAACACGTAGCGACTGCTTTTTCACTGCCCTGGCTTTATCCGGCACGGCTTCCTCTCCCCTCTTCGGACGCCCCTGCTCGCGTTTGAGCGGCGTGCCTTCACCCCTCCTGGCTACTCGCCACACGCCTTTGCACACTTTATCAAGCATGCCTACCATCCATGAGACCCCATGGAAAGAATCCGTCACCGCTCGGCATGTGGGCAGTATCTTGCAACCATATCGGCAATCCAGCGTGCAACGTCCGGCATGCACGCAAAGCCATGTCACCTGCTCTTCGAAGGCATCGGTGAAACGCAAGGCATGCGGCACGGTGAAGGTCACCACCGCAGCAGATTGTCCCTGGGCTGCTCGTGTCACTGGTCACGACGTCCCTGTGCGTCATGTTCTGCATAGCAAGACCACGTCGCCGTACAATAGCCTCCGAGCACCGCAACCACACGCAAGGAGCACCACATGCGAGGGCACCATCTTCTCTCGTTCGGACATGCTGGGCACGCTCGACGAGTTTGCGCTCATCCCCCAAAAGACACTTGGGTGCCTGGCCCGCGAACTTCCACAGGGCACCAATGTCCGCGAGCTGCTGACATCAAGCTGGACAGACGCATGCGCGACAGGTGAAGTGGTGGAAGCTGCCGGCGAGGTGTCCTTCTCCCTAGGTGCGCAGCCAGCAGACTCGCACTACCCTCTCGTGGCCACGCTCAAACCCAACACCCACAACCCCGAACAGCTACCTTGGGCCGTCACCTACGCAGGACCTGACAGGCATCACGTGCTCCAATCGCTGGGCAGCAACACCCAGACCCCATCCAGCCTGTATGACTTCGCCTTCATCGACTGGTCACAGGTGATAGGCGACGTGGAGGAGCGCGCCCTTCCCGAGGCATGGGGCTTTGTGGAAGGCGATGCTTCCATCCTGCGCAGCTATCTTATGAATACCTATCAGCGCGCGGCGATGCAGGAGAAGGTGTTGGTCAACACGGAGGAGGACCTTGCCGCGTTCAACTCAGGACTCGTGACACCCACCTATGATGACCTCTACCTCTGCTTCAGGTCCAACAGCCAGCCCCACCCCGCTTGGAGGTATGCAGGACTGTGCGTCGCGGGCGAGAGGGGTCTCGGCAAGCACTTGATCAGCGTGTTTTCCACGCCTCCCGCAGTTGCCACCTATGTGGACGACGTGAGCGATCTTGTGATGGACGACGCCCGCGAGCTCTACACCGATGATCGGCACATCCTCATAGACAACGTCGATCGCCTGCCGCTGGAATTCCTGCGTGAGGAGCTCTACGATCAGCCGGACTTGCTTGCCCAGCTGGACGCGATCGACGTCCTGCGTGCACGCGACGCGAACGGGCAGGACAAGGAAGGGCTCGACACCGCCTACGATGCCCTACGCACGTCAATCGAGGCGAACGCGCCGGTATTCCGACGTCTCAAGAGCACCCTGCACGGCGCAATCGACCTAGCCCGTAAGCGCACGCGGTGGAGTTACCGCACGGCCATTCCGTGCTATCATCCGGCGGCCAACCAAATGAGTCTTCTCATACCGCTTTATCTGCGCGAAGGTTCCAAGCCCGACGTTGCGCTCGTAGTGTCGCTGCGCGAAAGCGGAAACTACCAGGGGGAGACCATCCTTACGATGCGCCAAGCATACCTCGACGCACGACTAATCTGCCGCCCCGAGGAAGACTGGCTCACGATATAGGGCCTGTCGCTCTCGGCGGCCAATGACGGTTGATATGGAAAGCTAGCTTGACATTCTCTCGCCCGCATGGTATTCCTCTTCTATGGAAAGAAAACTTTCCATAGAAGGAGGCGCCGTGTGAAAAATCGGCTGGAAGAGCTCCGAAGGCAGCGTGGAATCAGACAAGAGGATCTGGCAGCGGCACTTGAGGTATCCCGACAGACCATCGGCTCGCTGGAGAACGGCCGTTACAATCCGTCCATCCTGCTGGCGTTCAAGATTGCACGGTACTTCGGGATGAACGTCGAGGACGTGTTTATCTATGAGGAGGGAAAATGACGCGGAAAACCAGGGAATATTCCACTGCGGTCATAGGTTTGCTACTTTTGGTCGTGGGACTGTATCTGGCGAAAAACGTTGAGGAACCACAGGGGGTCATGCGAGCGTTGCCGTTCGTATGCATCGGCCTTGGCTGCGGTACCTTCGGTTACGGCGTGGGTGACATCATTTCTCGTAGGGCAGTGACAGAACATCCGGATATCCAAAAGCGGATCGATGTCGAAAAGAACGACGAACGCAACATCAGCATCTCAAATCGCGCGAAGGCAAAGGCGTTCGACGTGATGATCTACGTGTTCGGCGCACTGATGGTTTCTTTTGCCTTGATGGGCGTAGACATGGTTGCCGTACTGCTGTTGGTGTTCTCATACCTCTTCGTGGAGGGCTGTGCCATTCGCTATCGCTGCAAATACGACAAGGAGATGTAACGCTACGCCAGCGGGGCGTCCCACAAAGCCCTGGGCTGAACCTTTTCAGCGGCCATGCCCCTTCCGTCTGCCCGCAATTCCCCTGAACGACATGATTGTCATCAAGGACGAAACCAGGATCGAACGCGTGCGTGCCTCATGGCCGAGCAAAGGACAGGCCCCGAAAAACGCAGGCCAGCAATACATACCGTTAGTCGGACACCGGCCGAGGGGCTGCACGTCCCTCAGCCGGTGATGCAGCTTGAATCCTCTTGGCAGGCCTATCGGGAGCTTGCCAGAACGTTGGCGATTCTCGCGAACCACTCGTCGGCAGCACCCTTGGGAAGAAGCGTCACGTAGCTCTCGAAGTAAGAGCCGTAGGCACCCTCGTCCACGGCGTAGCCAAGGTAACCGTCCGCATACCCGCACACGAGGACAGGCACATCGCTCGCGTCCCGAAGCCTCCGGCCGAGCTCGAAGACCACCTCGGAAGGAACAAGGGCAAGACGCAGGGCACCGAGGTCGATGACCGTCGCAGACGCGTCGGACCTAACCCGGGGAATGGCAAGCTTTGCCCTTACGACGCCCAGCATCTGCTCGAGGTCCTGCCTGCAAGCTGCCAGCCCGCCTATGTCGATGCCGACTCCTGACTCGAGCGCAGCCGTGAGCCTGGGTAGCGACTCCTTGAGAAACGGATCTTCGGAGGGAGCGTAGTCGAGCGCGACGGGGACGTCGACCACGCTGCCGAGAGACAGGTCGGCAGGCCTCAGCTCGGCAGCGGCGAGGCGTCGTGCCATCTCTGTCCCGATGCGTCCGACCTCGCCGAAACCCTCGCCGCACCTCGTGAGGCGCGTGCTGGAATCCCCCGCATCGCCAGTGAGGAAGAGTGGCTCGAAGCCCGTGAGTTCGCGATAGGATGCGCGCAGGGCGCCGACGTAGTCGGCCGACAAAAGCAGGTTGTCACCGTGCAGGACGGTGGGATGGCACGCGACGTGCAAGACGTCCACGACCCCTGCATCCGACTCGAGCCTGACGACCGTTCCCGTGGTGTCGCACCCACCGCAGACACTATCCCTGTTGGAGAAAAGACCTTTGAGGTCGCAGGTTCCCACATACGTCCGTGCACGGCCAGACTGCGCCAGGCGAGAGACGCACTCGCCGGCGCAATCCGCCGCAGCGCCGCACAGAAGATCAAGGTAGCCCTCGTCTGGCTTCTCGCCTGGGTCAGAAAGCGTACTCACCTTGGGACCCGCGTGGGTATGGATCGCCAGGACATGGACGCGGTCGACGGGTGCCCCGCACGCCTTCGAGACGGCCTCCCTGATTCGCCTCGCAAGACGCTCCTCAAGAAAGAACACATCGAGGACGCACAGGTAGAGCACACTGCCTGCATCTGCAAGCGCAAGGCAACGCACCCCGATGGGGTCGTGCACCCCCTTCGCGAGGCGCCTGCCGTACCCGTCCATGGGACAGGGGACCTCGGGCACGACGCCCCGCTGCGAGAACGCGAAACGCATGGCCTATGCCTCCGCAGCCTCTGAGACACCGGCGCCCCGCCCACCAGCGGACTTGCTCTCGTAGCCGAAGACGAGCACGAGCGCGAGCGCGCATACGAAGCTCACGAGGGCCTCGGCGAGGAACCACACGATCGGCGAGAAGGAGGCGAGTGTGAACACGTTCACGAGGAAGTTGAAAACGATGAGCTTCACCTGCCCAAGCCCGCCGATCGCGCCTCCCACCGCGCCAGCCACGATCACCATGGGAATGAGTCTGCGATAGCGCATGATGACGCCGTAGATGAGTGGCTCATTGACGCCCGAGAGGGCACCCGAGATGAGGTAGGAGCCAACGAGGGTCTTATAGGCCTTGTCCTTGGTACGGAGGAACACGCCGAAGCTCACGCCAAGGCAGGCGAAGACGCTGGCAGACGCAAGGGCGAAGATTGGGTCTCCACCGTAGTTGGTGAGATTGGCCATGACAATGGGGATGATTGCCCAGTGCACCCCAAAGATGACGAGCAGGCCCCAGGAGGCACCCATGACGATACCGGCGAGGACCATGTTCACGCCGATGAGGCAGTTGATGGCGGCACCGGCCCCGTTGGCGACCACGCTGCCGATCGGCCCAAGAACGAGGACCGTGACCGGCGCCATGACCGCAAGGTCAATCGCCGGCACGAGGAAGCTGCGGAGGTTCGCAGGGATGTGCGCATTGAGGAAGCGCTCGAGATAGCTCATCACCCAGACTGCGAGCAAGCTGGGCACGATGGTGGACGAGTAGTCGATCGCGACGATGGGGATGCCAAAGAACGTCGTGGCATCACCTGTCTGCAGCGCAGTGTAGTTCGGCTCGAGCAAGGCGGCCCCGATGAGGGCGCCGACAAGAGGTGTCACACCAAGCTTCTTAGCCGCGAAGTAGCCGACGAAGATGGGCAGGAAGTAGAAGATCGCATGGCCCGCAGCATACCAGACGGCAAACTGACCGCTGCCAGAGGGGCACACGCCAACGCCCGCGAGGATGATGAGAACCGCGGTCAGGATACCCGCGCCGGCAAAGACCGGCAGAAGCGGCGTCAACGCGCCAGAGATGTAGTCGAAGATGGCCGAGATGATATTGCCGCCCGCAGCCTTCCCGCCGACGCTGGCCGCGGTAGGCGTCGTCTCCCGCCCACCGATCATGGCCGAAAGCGCCTCGTGGACCTCGCCGACCGTCAGGCCAATCACGACCTGAAGCTGTCCGGGAAGGTCGATGACCTTGAGAACACCGTCGAGAGCCTCGATGCCCTCCTTGTCCGCCTTCGCAGGGTCAACGAGTTCGAAGCGCAGCCTGCTCGCACAGTGCGTGAGCGACGCGATGTTCTGCGCACCGCCGACCTTCTCCAGCAGTGCCTTCGCTAGCTCGGGACTGTCCATGTGTTCTCCACTCTGCCATGTCCCGACAGTCAAGAGTGCCAGGGCCGTATTTAGAATCCATTCATGCTAGGAACAGGCGTGACGCGGTGACCGCAGCTGCAGTCGTTTCGTTACATGCGCGCAATGTGGCGGTCTATCGTCTCGATTCATAGGCTGGGGCATATGGCTGTTCAGGGTAGCAACTGGACACCGCACCATCAGCGGCATGGTTGGCTCGTTTTTCAGAAGCCCTCGTCCCTAACAACAAAATCGTCCACATAGATGCCTTTCGCGGATGAAATGCTACCGCTTGACCCCGAAGGTGTCTTTTTGAATGAGACGTCGTTAGCGAAGGCTTGTTATAGTGGCGAAGTCTGCATACAAGGTAGTGATTGCCATTGGCAAGCTAGGCTTGTTTGGACGTATCGAGAGCACGCTCGATATTGTCTGAACAAGCCTTTTTTGTTGAGCAAGTGGAACGTGCATCCACGGCAGAACGAACTGCCCGTATGGAGATGGATGTGATGCCGTGACATCTGTTTCATGTCAAGAAGTCGGAGGTGAGGGGAAGAGTGAGAGTCCGCAAACTGCTCAGCAACAACGCAGCCGTCGTCTTGGACGAGCAGAACAGGGAAAGGGTAATTACCGGCAAGGGGATTGGTTACCATAAGAAAACCGGTGATGAGGTAGATTCGAATCTGATTGAAAAGGTCTTCTATCTCTCATCGAACGACCTCAACCTAAAGCTTCAAGAAGTCATCGCCTTCCTCCCCATCGAGGAGATTCGCATGGTGGAGGAGATCGTGAGCGAGGTCAGGATCAACCTGGGTAAGCCGGTCAGCGACTCGCTCTACATCGCACTCGCTGATCACCTTCACTTCTCTCTGGCGAACTTCGACCGGGGCATCAGGGTCCCCAACGGGCTGCTCCTAGACATCATCCACTTCTATCCGGATGAGTACGCCCTTGGCCAAGAGGCGCTTGGGATCATCGCCAGCAGAACCGGTCGCACACTTCCTGACGATGAGGCGGGGTTCGTCGCCTTGCACATCGTCAATGCGGAGATGGGCGATAGGGGGATGTCGGAGCGGGCAGAAGATATCACGAAGGTCATCGATGCAATCCTGGAAATCGTAAGGGGGCACTTCGACATAGACATCTCCGATACTTCGATCGCGCACTACAGGTTCATCAACCACCTGCGGTATTTCTCGGAGCGCATCCTCTCCAACTCGACATTCGTCGAGGATAACCGCGATCAGGAGCTCTTGGACATGGTCAAGCTCAAGTTCCCCGACGCACATCGCTGCGCCAGCGAGATCGTCGCGTTTGCCAACCGGCAGTTCGACGCACGCGTCGGAGAAGATGAACTCCTCTACCTCACGATTCACATCCAACACGTCATTGAGACACAAAAGTAAGGTAAACCATGGACACATATAAAGCACTGGCAACCCTTGTGATTGACAACGTCGGCGGCGGCGCCAACATAAAGAGCGTCACTCACTGCCTCACGAGATTGCGCTTTGACCTCGCGGACGATTCGCTCATCGACGACGACGCGCTCCTGCACTCCAAGGACGTCGTCACCACTCAATTCGTAGGCGGGAAGTTCCAGGTCGTGATCGGTGCCCAAGTGGGTGACGTCTGCGCCGAAATCGAAAAGCAGCTCGATGGAAGCTCTCAGGACGTTGGCGGGCAGGAGGAGAGCCGAAGCCTGCTCGACCGCTTCACTTCGCTCATCACCCAGGTCATGACACCGGTATTGGGCGTGCTGTGCGGATGCGGAATCATCGCAGGCCTTATGGCAATCCTCTCCACGGCAGGCCTCATCGTATCGACTGACGGAGCATACCTCGTGCTCAACGTGATGGGAAATGCGTGCCTGACATTCTTCCCGGTGATACTGGGCTACACGAGTGCCAAGGCATTCAAAATGAATCCGTTCACGGGAATGATCTTGGGTTGCATCCTCGTCTACCCCGGCCTCGCCGCGAGCATGAGCACGGGCAACGCCCTCTACACGATCTTCGCGGGGACTCCCCTGGCAACACCCATCTACCAGACGTTCTTTGGCATCCCGATCATGTTCCCGTCGTCTGGATACACCTCGACGGTCATCCCCATCATCTTCGCAACGTTCGTCGCCTCCAAGGTGGAGAGGTTCGCGAACAATACGCTGCCTCAGGCGTCGAGGATGTTCGTTACCCCGATGGTTGTGATACTCGTCGCGGGAATCGTCGCCCTGCTCGTGGTCGGGCCCGTCTCGATCATCCTCACCAACCTCATCAGCATAGGGCTGAACGGACTTCTCTCCGTCGTACCGATACTCGCATACATTCTCTTCGCCCTCGTATACCAGCCACTCGTCATCCTGGGACTCCACTGGGCACTTATCTCCCTCGGTCTCATCGAGTTCGCAAGCTCCGGATCGACCCTGCTGGTCGCGCTCATCTTTCCCGCCTCCTTCGCACATCTCGCGGTATGTGCTGCCGTGATGCTCCGATCGAAGAACAAGGTCATGCGCGAGACCTCGCTCGCCGCGGTCATCTCCGCATGCTTCTGCATCATCGAACCCTCGATCTATGGCGTGACGCTTCCCGTCAAGAAGCGTTTTGGAATCTGCATGATCGCGGGTACCGTCGGCGCTGTCATCATGGGCCTTGCAAACTCCAAGATGTATGCCATTGCCATGGGGGTCACCGGTCTCGCCAGCTTCATCGACCCGTCCACAGGGAGCGTATCCGGCCTCATCATCTGCCTGGTCTCAATCGTAGCCACCATGGTGGTCGGGTTCGCGTTGACGTGGATCACCTACAAGCCGGCCGATGACGGTGTGTCTGATGCCGTCGTCGACAGAGCGTCGGCTCGGAGAACCCCCCTGTCCGCCACGAGAAGGTCACTATCTGCGCACCCGTATCCGGCATCGTCTCGCCGCTTGCCAACATGGGCGACGCGGCCTTCTCTGGCGGTGCCCTCGGAAAGGGAGCCTGCATCGTGCCGGCAGAGGGCCGGATCGTCTCTCCCTGCGACGGCGATTTGACGATGGTCTTTCCGACGGGGCATGCACTGGGAATCACCACCAGTGATGGTGCCGAGATCATCATCCACATCGGAACCAACACGGTACAGATGCCCCAGGGCACCTTCCATGTGCATGCGGAAAAGGGCACGCATGTGACGAAGGGCGAATTGCTGGTGACCTTTGACCCCAAGGCAGTCCTCGACCAAGGCTGTAACCTTGAGACGGCGGTGCTGGTATCAAACTCCTCGGACTATCTTGACGTGCTTTTGGTTGCGGATGGCAGTGTCACGGAGGGCGAGGTCCTGCTCGTCGCGCTCTCACGCGATCTGGAGCCTTCAAATGCCACCCCTCATGTCCAGACGGCGCTGTAGGTGATGGACATGGAGCCTATGGGATTCCAGAAAAGGACGTGGGGAGCACTCGCGGGGTGTGCGTTGGGCGATGCCATGGGAATGCCCACCGAGATGCTCAGCAGGGAAGACATCGCAAGATCGTTTCCAAACGGCGTCCATGAGCTTAGCCGGTCGACCCCTTATGACGTGTTCGGCCGCTCCCTTGCCGCTGGCGAGATCACGGATGACACCATCAACACGCTTCTGGTGGCTCGGATGCTCATCGAGTCGCATGGGGAGGTTGACACCCGACGCTACCTCGACTACCTCGACGAATGGATGAGGGCGAACCCCGACAAGAGCAGGTTTGTCGCTGGTCCGAACACGATGAAGGCCCTCGACGCCATCTCCAACGGGACACCGATAGAGCAGGCAGGGAGATTCGGCACGACGAATGGCGGGGCGATGAAGATATCGCCCATAGGCGTCGTATGCGACTATAGGGATATGAGTGCGCTTGTCGATGCGGTGGAACGGATTTGCCTTCCGACGCACAACACATCCGCTGCCATAGGGTGTGCCAGTGCCGTGGCCGCCGGCGTGAGCTACGGCGTCCGCGGAGGTGACGACACCTCCGAGCTCTGGGACGTCGCCCTTCGTGCGGCACGTGAGGGGCAGCGTCGCGGCTTCAGCTTCCCATCGCCCAGTGTGAGCAGACGCATGGAGGAAGCCAGGAAGGTCGTAGAGACAAGGGGACAATCAGAGAGCGTCCAACTGCTCAAGGAGCTCTTTGGCACTGGTGTCGAGTCAGTGGAAACCGCTCCTTCGGCCTTTGCCATAACCTCGCTTGCAAAGGGCAACCCGTGGGAGGCAGTCCGTCTTTCGGCGGACATCGGTGGCGACACAGACACGCTCGGAGCCATCACGGGAGCCATTTGCGGTGCCATGCATCCGGACGCGTTGCCCACCAGCATGATCGACGAGATCGAGAAGGTAAACGACATCGACTTTTGTGGCTATGCAGAAGGGCTTGCTCACGCAGCAGGTCGCTAGGTGTTGCGCGCCAGGACGTTGTCTACACGTGAAATCGGGGGGAGACCTTGACAATCCACAGCTTCGGGGAGTTCCTCCCGTTTGTCACCCTCCACTCTGTAAGCAACGTCCTGGTGTACGACAGCTAGTCTCACATTCCCATATAGCGCAGCATGCCGGCGACAGCACGCTTGGCGCCGACTGCGGCATTCACTACGGTCAGGGGTCCCTGCACAACGTCACCCGCGGCAAACACGCCAGGAACGGTGGTCTGGCAGTTCTCGTCGATCTCGAGAAGGCCGCACTCATCGCTTTTGAGACCTTCGGTTGTAAGGACGAGCTTGTCCTTGGGCACCTGCGATACCGCGATGATCACCGTGTCGCAGTCCACCTGCTCAAGCTCGTCGCCAAGTCCGACGAGCCTACCATCGGAACCGAGAATCGACTGACGGAACACCGGTCCGTTCTCGTTGATCAAAACGATCGACTTCCTATGGACGATCTGGGCGCCCTCGAGCTCCGCGTACTCGACCTGGTCGGAGCTCGCAGAAACCTCGTCGGTGTTCGAGTACAGCGTAACGTGCTTGGCACCATGGCGCAGGGCCGTGCGGGCGACGTCCATGGCAACGTTGCCGACTCCGATGATGGCAACGTCTTTTCCCATTTCGCAGGTGTCCGGGTCGGCCAGGTAGTCGATGCCAAAGTAGACGTTGCCGCGGGCCTCACCATGTATGTCAAGCTTTCTGGCGCGTTGGGCACCCGTAACGACGAGCACGCTGTCATAGCCGTCGCGCAGGAGGTCGTCTATGTGCAGCGTGCCGCCAATGGTCGTATTCGGACGGATCCTGACACCCATACCCTCAAGGAGGCTGCGGTATCTGAGAACGATGGACTTTGACAGGCGGAAGGCCGGGATGCCGTATTCGAGCAAACCCCCGACCTTCGGACGCTGCTCGAATATCGTCACACCACAGCCTGCGTCAGCCAGCTTGAACGCCGCGGTGAGACCGGCCGGGCCAGAGCCCACGATTGCAACTTCCCGACCGTTTGGAACCACGACCTGGGGCTCCAAACGGTCGAGGTATGCGTCAGACACATACCTCTCTATGCTGGAGAAGCGAATGGGCGTGTCCTTCCTGCCCAGCACGCAATGGCCCTCGCATTGGGCGCCATGGTTGCAAACGACTGCACAAGCCAGGCTCATGGGATTGTTCTCGAAGAGGAGCGCGCCCGCCTCCTCGATCCGCTTCTCCTTGAACAGCTCGATAACGTGCGGAATCGGGGTTCCTATGGGGCACCCCACCTGACACGAGGGCCTTTTGCAACCGAGGCAACGAGCGGCTTCCTCAACGATGTGCAGCGCCATGTCTTCCACTCCCGCAGCTTGTTCTATGCCCCTGCTTAGTATAGTAACGAACACGCAACGGCACGCCTCATGTCCGGCAGCGGACCCGGTCGCGCCGGTCCGAGACACCGCCGATGTCACGTGCAGACAGCATCCTAGCCAACTCTATTCCAACGGCTGGGTGATGTAGTCGTAGAGCTCGTCCTTCACGGCCGTGTCGAGGATGTAGCGGATCTCGACAGCGGGCTTGTTCGCAGGCTGCATCACGAACTCCCTGAAACCCTGGGGGTCGGCGCGCATTCCTCCCAGGAAGTAGAACTCCTTCGACTCGTTGTCGTCCTTGTTCTTACGCACGAAGAGGTAGGTGCGCATGCCGGTCTTGTCGGCGCAGCGGAGATGCTCGATCTCGGGCGAGCTCATGTGACGCGGCTGCTTGGAGATGGCGACGAGCTCCTTGGGGCTCAGGAAGCGGTCCTCGTAGCGGATGGAGTCCGAGACGGAGTCGTCCTTCTCGTAGTTGATGAAGACGGGGAAGGTGTTGGTGCCGGCATCGTAGAAGTAGCCGCCTATGTTCTGGCCATTGACGTTCTGGCCCCACCCCAGCAGCCGGCAGACGTCCTCGTAGGTGTACTTCTCGTCCAGCACCAGGCAGGTGCCATCGTAGGTGTCGGAGTAGTTCTCCTGCCAGCGGCCGAGACCGAAGTCGACCACCGCGCGGAGCTGGCGGACGAACTCGGGGTCTTCGAGTGCCGAAGCCAGCCTCGCGGACGGCTCGAACCCACCTCCCTTGAAGGAGACGAAGACGCCGTCCTTGAGGCTCGCACTCGTGAAGAACCCGCCCGACAGGGCTCCTGCGACGGAGCACGCGGCAATCGGCATCGTCTGCGAAACCCCGCGCACGAGCCTCCCGAACTCTCTCTCGCTCACCGCGGCTCGACGATCGAGAAGCTCCCTCAGGAGGAGCAGCTCGTGCGGCCGCTTCCCCGCGGCGAGCTTCTGCGAGACGAGGCGGAGCATCTGTTCCTGGGTCGACGTGAAGCTCACGTGATAGCCATGCTCCTTCTTCTTGAGGAACTGATGGTACGACCCATAGGCGCCGAAGATGAGAAGCGGGTCGAGGGCCTTCTGCTCCTCGAAGTCGGCCAGCTCGGGGATACGGCCGAGCATGTGCTTGAGGTCGTCGTACTCCTGCTTGATCCGCCTGGCCGTTCCAAAGGTCTCGGCATCGAGCGCGCGGAAGATACGCCTCTCGGCGATCTCGTCGAAGCTGATGGTGGAGCAACCCGTGATGAGGCGGTTGCCCTCCTTGACGTAGCGACGCAGCGTGTCCTTCTTGTAGGTGCGGTCGCCGGACAGGGCGATGGGCACGAGGTAGCTCTGCCTGTAGTTGCCGATGAAGTCGAGCACGAGCACGGAGCGCTTGCCCGGCGCCTTGCGCAGGCCTCGGCCCAGCTGCTGAACGAAGACGATGGCCGACTGGGTGGGCCTGAGCATGACGATCTGGTTCACCGTCGGAATGTCGACGCCTTCGTTGAAGATGTCGACCGTGAGGATGTACTCGAGCCAGTCGTCCCGCACGGAGCGGTCCGCCTCGAGCCGGTCGATGGCGGAGTCCCTCTCGGCACCGGTCGCGGCACCGCTCAGCGCGATTGCAGCGGATGCCGCGGGCGCGAAGCTCCCGGGCGAGTTCGGCCCGCCTCCTCGTTCCTCGAGCAGAACACGAGCCCGCGGCGCTCGGCCTTGACGGTATGCCTGTCGATCTCGTCCATGATGTGGTCGACGCGCGCCCGGCTCGTGAGCAGGGAGAAGTCTGAGTCGTCGTCCACCGTGGCGCCGTCCACCGTGAGGTCGGCGATGCCGAAGTAGTGGAAGGGCGAGAGCAGGTCCGCCTCCAGGGCGTCCTGCAGGGTGATCTGGTAGGCGATGTTGTTGTCAAAGAGGGCGAAGACGTCCTCGCCGGTGGTGCGCGTGGGCGTCGCCGTCATGCCTAGCAGGAACCTGGGCCTGAAGTGGCCCATGACCTTCCTGTAGGTGGATGCCTCGGCGTGATGGGCCTCGTCGACCACGATGTAGTCGAACTCGTCCGACGCGAACTGGTCGAGGTGCTCGACGACCGTCTGAATGGTGCAGAAGAGGTAGTCGCTGCCGAGCTCCTTAATCTGGCCTGAGTAGGTGCCGTAGGTGCGCTCGGTGCCAATGACCCGTTGGAAGCTGTGGCGTGCATCGTCAGCGATGCGCTTGCGGTGCACCAGGAAGAGGGCACGCCTTGGCATGACGGCCTTTGACGTCGAACCGCGGCGAGGTAGGTTTTGCCCGTACCGGTGGCCGAGACGAGAAGGGCCTTCGTGGCACCCTGCTCCCCGCAGCCTGACAAGGTTGGCGAGAGCCTTCTTCTGCATGTCGTTGGGGATAATCGGGCCCGCGGGAGCCGCGATCTCGTCCCCGCCGTCGGCGCCCAGCACCTCGATTGCCTCCTCTCCCCCGCCTGACGGGAGTCTCCTCGCAATCGCCACCGCGTGGCGGTGCCGGTATTCCTCAAGCCACCCTTCGGGTCACCTTGGCCGTGTGGGGGTCTCCCCATAGCCGCTCGAACTCGGAGAGCGACGCCCTGCAGACGCTGCCACTCTCGTAGGAGTGCACAAGCAGGTTCCATTCCTGGTTGGTGCGCAGCGCCGCCTGGGTGAGGTTCGAGCTCCCAATAACGAGCGTGCGCATGCTTCCGTCCTTGAAGAAGTCGCCCTTCGTATGGAGGCTACCGTCGTAGACGCGTACTTCGACGTTGGGGTAGCCGCGCAGCTTGGCGATGGCATCGGGATCGTTGAAGTCGATGGTAGGTAGTCGTGAGGACCCCTGCCGGGCACATCTCTGTCGGACAAGCCGCGAGAAGGCCTCCGTGAGAATCTCGACGCCCTCGCATGAGACGAACGCGACCGAGAAGTCGAAAGCACTCGCAGCCGGCGAGCTCCTTCAGAAGCGTCGAGTGGACGTTGGTGGCCAGGGCCCCGTTGTTGACGACGAGCTCTGGGACGAGCGTGCGTCAGGGTTTTCATCGACGTCGATTATCCGGTCTCGAGCGAGTAGATGTACTCTTGCTGCGCCTTAACCAGGTACCCGTCGATGTCGTCCATCTCCATGGCGCGCCCTACAGGATGGGCTCTGGGCTTCGATGGCGTCGACGAACCTTGACGTCGGCCGGGAGCCAGCTCACGTGAGCGGAGGTGCTCGGCCGTCGAGCCACTTGGCGGCGCTGTGCTCGAGCAGCGTGATCGTGCCATCCGC